>Ga0209495_1000864_pt1 | contig 22249 bp, 20 predicted proteins | sample EN1Hudsemesocosm_FD_184629 | JGI IMG/M metagenome (GOLD analysis project Ga0209495, IMG submission 184629) | Methane-oxidizing microbial communities from mesocosms in the Hudson Canyon - EN1E Hudson Canyon (SPAdes) (version 2) | ecosystem: Environmental > Aquatic > Marine > Cold seeps | place... | reverse complement strand
TAGGAATCCGAAACACCAGTTCCCCACGTAGTGGATCCGCCAAAAAACCAATAAGTGCCTATTTGGTTACTAATATTACCGTGCACTTCAGTTTTACGTAACCCATTGACAACAGTAATGGTATCACCGATATAGTCATCTCTGCGCCAAGTTATGAAGTCGTAGTATTGTGTCGTTAACTCACCAATCTCTTCAAAGTGTTTAGCCGCCCACGGAAATTTTTGATATAACGCCAACCCGCCTCGTTGGTCAGTGGAGCCATTCAAAGAGCCACCCATTAAAGTACTATAAACAAAATGAGTTGTTGGTGGCGCTAAAAACAAGAACCCTAATAGTGCTGATGCAACAAGAACATTAATTGTTATTATTTTAATCGAGCTCATAGCGCTCCTTATAATCTTCTTTTAGACTCTCATCTTGCTCTTCTTTAAATAGAAGATAATTTCCTACAGCAAGAGCATCTAGCTCAGTGCCCATAAAGCACTTAAAGGCCTCTGATGGTGAACAGACTATTGGCTCACCACGCACGTTAAATGAAGTATTTATAAGAACAGGACAACCCGTCTTCTCTTTAAACTTGGAGATCACCGCGTGGTAACGAGGATTCGTATCCAAATGGACTGTTTGTATCCGCGCAGAATAGTCAACGTGTGTAATTGCTGGGACGGATGAGCGAGACACATTTAGCTTATCAATCCCAAATAATGCCTCTTCCTCATCAGTCATTATTCGTCGCTTATCTTTCTGAATATGAGCAACAATCAACATATAGGGGCTATCAGTAGCGTGTTCAAACCACTCATTTAGGTCTTCTCTTAAAATGCTTGGTGCAAATGGACGAAAACTCTCTCTGTACTTAACCTTAAGGTTTAGCTTTTTCTGCATAAGTGGAGAACGTGGATCTGCAATAATACTCCTCCCACCTAATGCACGAGGACCAAACTCCATGCGCCCCTGCATCCACCCCAATGCTTTCCCATCTGCTAACGCAGTAGCAACCTGGTCAATTAATTCTTCATCGGTGAGCCTCTTAAAGCTCGCACCGCTCGCCCTTAATTCAACCTCTATCTCATGATCGCTGAATTCTGGGCCTAAGTATGAACCTTTCATAGCATCACGCTCAGCAAAAACACTTCTTTGGTTATTATAATGTAAGTGCCAAGCGGACAACGCCGCTCCTATTGCACCACCAGCGTCTCCAGCCGCAGGCTGTATCCATATATTATCAAAAATATTTTCCCTTAAGAGAATACCATTCGCTACACAATTAAGTGCAACACCACCGGCCAAACAAAGATTACGTTCGCCTGTCTTTTTGGCTAAGTCTTTAGCCAATTTAACAATAATCTCTTCGATGACTTTCTGAATGGACGCAGCTAAATCCATTTCACGTTGTGTAAGCTCCATTTCTGGAGTACGAGGTGGCCCCCCAAACAACGCGTCAAATTTTTTGTTTGTCATTGTTAAACCAGCTGGATAATCGAAGTAACTCATATCTAGCTGAAAGCTACCATCCTCGGCAACTGTGATAAGCTTTTCTTTGATTAAATCTGCGTACTTAGGGACACCATAGGGAGCTAAACCCATAACTTTATATTCCCCAGAATTAACTTTGAACCCTGTATAATAAGTAAACGCAGAATAAAGAAGACCCAACGAATGTGGGAAGTGTATTTCTTTTATAACTTTTAAATCGTGGCCTCTCCCAATTGCCATAGATGTTGTTGTCCATTCACCCACACCATCTAGAGTCAGCACAACAGCACTTTTAAAGGGTGATGGGTAGAATGCACTAGCAGCATGAGAAAGATGATGTTCGGAAAATAACAGACGCTCTCGCCAATTGACTGTATCACCAAGCGTATCTTTGAGGTCTTTAATTAGCGCTGATTTTTGGAAAAGTTTATCCTTAATCCAAAGAGGCATTGCTTTAGAGAAACTCTTAAAACCTTTTGGCGCAAAGGCCAGGTATGTTTCGAGTAGACGCTCAAACTTTAGAAAAGGCTTCTCATAGAAAACAATATTGTCAATTTCGGAAGCCTCGATCTGAGTTGCACTTAAGCAGTACTGTATTGCATGACTAGGAAAATCAGCGTCATGCTTCACACGAGTAAATCGCTCTTCTTGCGCTGCAGCGACTATCTCTCCATCTTTTAGTAGGCAAGCGGCACTATCATGATAAAAGGCAGAAATACCCAAAATATACATCGTGTGTTCTCTTTCTAGAACAATGTGTAGACAAACGGTGCTAAAACAGAGCCTTTGGCAACTATTAAAAGGCCACCTACAATGAGCAACACCATGATTATTGGTGCTAGCCATAGTTTTTTACGTACGAGAAGAAAAGTCCAAAGTTCTTTCAAAATTTCCATGGTTACTTCCCAGTTTAAAATTGATATTTGAATGCGTCAAATTGCAAACTAGAGGACTCGCTAGGAACCCAATGGCTTGTCTTTTTCTTGAATCGCAGGCGTAACTCATCTCGTCCAAACAAACGCGTCACAATACTTATAGGCGCAAAAATACCAAAGAAAATAAAACCCAACACAATCGGGCTGACAATCATTCCTAACAATAAGCCAAAATGTACCCATAATTTATTTAGAGGAAGCAAAGTCTCAGCTTTGATTACTGTCGTCATTAGGAACAATAAGCTCAATGCTGCAAATAAATATGACGTATTAGTCCACTCTTTCAAGTAAGAATAAGCACTAACTGCAAAGAATACAGTGCTGAAGAAATACCCAAATTTTCTATTTGAAGGCAGTACTGATTCAGAAAAATTCATTTTTTAACCCAACTAAATAACATACCTAAGAATATGGAATCTTTAAATATCTTGAGCACTAATACGGAAAGTTTAAATCATTCTTTAAATCATCTGGAGGAACAGGCAAATCCTTAAACACCCTCCAAATCACATCTGATTTAGGGTTCAATACAACCCAAACAGTTAGCAATATTAAAGAAAAATAGACAATTAAATTTTGTCTTTCTACATACCAGGCCTCGACATCGCCTTTGTACGGCCCAATTACATTATCATAGAAATCAAGTGTACCACTACGGCCTTCAAGAATATCCTCCTCACCACGAAACACTATCGGGCCTATTCCGGACAGCCCTGGCTTAACCTTAACGATGATGTCCTGCGATTTGACCGGGAAAGCATCGAAACATCTCGGCGCCTGTGGTCTTGGGCCAATCAAACTCATATGACCCAGGAAAACATTAAGCAACTGAGGTAATTCATTAATCTTCGTCTTCCTCAAAAACGCTCCGAAAGGTAATATTCTGGGATCATTTTTCACTGTAACGGTTCCAGTTCCAATACTGGGGCTATTTTTCAGCATTGTTGCGAACTTATAGAGCTTAAACATTTCTCTATTTTTACCAACGCGCTCTTGAAGGAAAAAAATCTCGCCCTCACCTGAAAATTTAAGCAACAATATTATGGGAACAATTAGCGGCGAAAGGGCAATAAGTGCTAAACCTGAAAGTACCACATCGAAAAATCGAATCAACATTACATCCTCTGATCAAGATATTTACCGGTCTCTTTATGAGCAAACTCCGGTAATAAGTCAAAAAATAAGTCTAAGACAGCCTGTTTATCCCAGTTAGCTTTTTCTCTCAAAGCTTGAACACCCGAGAAAAAATCATCTAATTTTTGACTATCGTAAATAGGTTCATTTTTTATAGCGCCCACTCCATCGAACCGACTCATGTCGAGGTCTTCTTTAGCGGTGAAGAATTCCTCGAAATCCTTTTCGCCAGTCGTATCACTGCTAAAAAAATAACAAGGCCACTGTTTCTTAGCGATCAACTCGATAGCACGATTCCGAGCTTCCTCTTCACTAGCGCAGCGAAATGGTTCGTAACCCATTTGGCGTAAATAACGCTCCGCGATATCAGAAAATGTGATTAGATGAAGATGTTCACTCAATTTAGGGAAGAATATCTCTCTATTGTTCCCTAGCAATCCGGACATAAGACATAACTCGCCAGATTCTTGTGGTGTTACGAAATACCGACGCACATCATTAGGAGCGGAGAATGGTTGGCGCTTTGCAAAACGCTGATTGAAACCATGCAGTAAAGAACCGTCAGAGAAAGCCACATTTGCGAAACGTGCCATTGAAATAGGCATGGTTTCGCTCTCACGCATTAAGAAAATTTCCATAATACGTTTGCTGGCACCCATCATATTTACTGGATTTGCCGCTTTGTCCGTTGATACGCAAAAATACTTCTTAGCCCCATTATCGCGAGCGAGCCTGAATGTTTTAATAGTGTTAAAAATATTTACGGTCAACATCCGCATTAATGTATATGGGTCTTTCTCACTTCTCACATGCTTCAATGCTGATAAATTAAATACATAATCATACGGTCCTTCTGATGAGATAAGAGCTTCAAATTCAGGACTACCACAGTCAACCGCAAATGTTCTAAATTCACCTTCAATATAGCCAATGGTGCTACGGATATCTCGTACCAGTTCAACCATATTATTTTCACTTATATCAACAACATGAAGTAATTTGGGGCTTCGCTTAAAAATCTCTTTAGTCACTGCTTGCCCAATAGAACCAGCGCCCCCAATCACCAAAAAACGGGCATCCTCAACCATTGATGACAAATCAGCAGAGAGGCCATCAATATCAGCACCAAAAAGCATTGTTCTACGACCAATAAGGTCTAAAACCCCAGTTTCATCACTCATGCTATAGCCTCCAAAATCGCGTTACACACCTGATCAACCTCATGTTCGGACATGGTGGGGAATAGGGGAAGCGTAAGCTGTCGAGAGCAAATGTCTGCTGTAACAGGTGAATCATTTGGCGAAAACTGTCCTTTATAGGCTGTAAAGTCCCAAAAGGGTGGATAGTGTATGCTGGACTGGATTCCCTTTTCTTTTAGAGCACCAATAACAGCTACCCGATCTGTTTTCTCAGGGAGTAATACTGGCAAGATGTGATACACAGACGTGAAGTTTGACGGTTGGTGTTCGAAAGGCATTGTAACTGGAGAACCCTCGAGATTACTTCGATATCGATCAGTAAGCTCTCCTCTCCTAACATTACCTGCAGGCAGCTTATCAAGTTGGGCCAAGCCAATAGCTGCTCGCATTTCATCCATTCTGTAATTTAAGCCAGGCTGCGCAACGTCATAGGTTATAGCCCGACCTTTATGCCTGTCTAATGTAAGAGTCGTCATACCGTGCGAACGTAAATAACCAAGCTTCTTATTTAATTCAGGATCTAATGTGGAAACCATCCCTCCCTCACCAATCGATAAATTTTTATTGCTGAAGAAAGAAAAACAACCCACATCACCAAATGTGCCACATACCTTACCATCAACTGTTGCACCTGGGGCATGTGCGACGTCTTCAATTAAACCGATTCCCTTATCTTTGCAAAGTTGACTTATCTTTGCGATATCATTTATCGGATAACCAGCGTAGTGGACAACAATAATCGCTTTAGTTTTATCTGTTATCTGATCTTGTAGTGAGCCTATAGACATATTCCAGTCATCCAATGACGTTGCATCAGCTAATATTGGACGAGCCCCAACTAAATTAACCACATTAACATCAGCAACAAAGGTAAGAGCCGGAATGATCACTTCATCACCCGGCCCGACATCCAAAGCTAAAAGAGCCATATGAAGAGCTGCCGTTCCGTTAGAAACAGCTTTGCAATAGGTCCCGTCACCGAGAAAGGTGCCAAAAGCCGTTTCGAATTTGTTAATTTCTTCACCCATAGAAAGCCAGCCGCCCGCGACCACATTAGCCACAGCACTAACTTCTTTGTCATCAAAATTAAGCTTAAATAACTGAATATTCCACATATTCTTCCCCATACTAACTCTCGACTTCGTGTAAATGAGCACCTTTTAGTGATTTAGCAAGCACACAAAGGTAATGAAATTATTTCTTTTTAATTAAGGCAAAACTATGGGTCCGCAAAATAGGAAACATATTCAAAATCGGATACATAAAAGGAAAATATCTCACTATAGATCTACACAGTGGCGGCGCTAAGGTCAGTTTTTTGAAAAATATCTGAGCATCAGGAAAAAGTTCTTGGACTCTTCGCTTCGGGCAACCTCTCACGTTTGCATTTTTCGGGTTTCCGTACAAAAAGTCATACCAGAGGATGTAACCATTTTTTCTAAGTAAATGCATCAAATTATTCGCTAATTCCACCTGCATTTCATCTGAAAGAATCGAGCTAAACACAGTGAATTGTAGAATAAGATCAAAAGACGTCTCTTTTGAGCTCTTTTCTGAACTATCTTCCGTAAAGACATTAACGGCTTGAGGAAGTCTATACCTGGCGCTTTCTACTCTACTACTAATAATGTCACTGCCCGAAATACGCTCAGGCTTTGCGCCAAGTTTTATTAAGTTGAGTAGATTATCACCAAACCCACACCCAACTTCAAAAATATCCAATCTTGAAAGATCAGATAGCCCTCCTTTCTTAAGCAGATCTAACATCACTCGATCTCTCTCCTGCCTATATAGACAAACGTCAGGTTGAAACCAACTATAATTATCCAAATTAGGGCCTGTGCGCCCTTCATAAGCAGCTTTTAACTCGCCAATCTTTTTTTCTTTTTTATTCATGCTAAAAAGGCCCTGTTAATTCTTCAACTTGGTGATATTATCTTCAAAAATAGCTAAACACTTTCCACCTAATACATCATAAGAGTTATTCTCAACAACATATTTTTTGCCTCTATTTCCCATAACTAGTCTCTCCTCTTCAGAAAGACTCAAAATATCATCGAATGCTTTGGCTAAATCATTGCTATCTCCGGAAGATACGGTGATACCGCAATTGGCCTCTTCGACTGGATCATTGCAAGATGCTATCGACATGACTATGGGCTTTGCCGCCATCATGTAATCCCAGAGCTTATTGGCGCTCATACCATACTTATAAAGAGGGTTAGTTTGAAATCCGACGAAACATACATCTGCCTGCGCCAAAGTATCTGGAATTTCTCGCTTAGGTATATGCCCTAAAAAACATATCGGCAATCCATTCCTTTCAACCAAGATTTCTAGTCGCCCCCTTTCTGGGCCATCCCCGACAATGACATATTGTGCTGAATTTCGGGTCTTTAGACTTGCTTCTATTAAAAAATCTATATTATTTGCTAAGGAAAGTGACCCTACATACATCACTATAGGCTGGCCTTTCTTTTTAATCCCCTTTATTACAGATCGCAAAGAGGACTCAATTAGATTACCTTCATCCCAATCATCTAGGTTGACGCCATTAGGAACATGATGAAAATTTTCACTTTTTGCCCCCCTTGTTACTAAGTGGTTTATATTTCCTGGGTGCATTGAAATGATTACATCAGAAGTTTTACAGGCAATTTTCTCAGCAGCCCCGTTTATTAGCACAAATGGATGCTTAGGGCTCATTCCACCCAATTCTGTTAAAGCCATAGGCCATAAATCGTGCGGCTCAAATACAAGTAATGCATTTTTTGAAAACCGCTTGAACAGCAATGCTGGGAAAATATCTAAAGGATAGGTAGAAGACGTAACAATAACGTCAAAGTCCCGATCGATTTTCTTAGGTAATAGGATAATTGAAAACAAAACATACTGCAGTATATTAATCGCTCGTTTTATCCCACTGCCAATGTAAGGTATCCCATAAAGCCATATATATCTGATACCCTCTACGCTTTCCTCTGACAATAGACCATCCGTTTTTGGCTGCCGACCTCTAACATGAGAAAATGAACTTCCAACCACAGTTACCTCGTGCCCAAGTGTCACCCACACTTTAGCTAAAAAATAAGGTCTGAATTCCATCCCTAGCTCTTTGTTACCCGCATAATGATTTAACAATAGGATTTTCATTGCACCCTCATTGAAGGTGAAGATCTTTTCACCTTCAAAACTATTTGTGTCTTTCGAATCCGTACAAATCTATTAACAAAATTGCTGGCCAAAAATAACAAAAGGTAAAAGAAAGTTGAGAACCCAAAAAAAGAATTTCCTGGGAGGTTTAAGGCGAACATAACAATCGCCATCAGTCCCAACAAAAATGAAACATTGTATCTTGCTTGATACACGAATCTGTTCCCTAGTCTAAGAATATAGCCAATAAAAAGTGAGAATACCATAACGCCAACCATTCCAAAATTAACAAATAAATCACCTACATATAAGCCATTGGCCCAACCAGTCGAGCTCGTTCCATATGACAAAAACTGATAAATTACCATTGGCAACGCGGGATTTTCAGGCGTCTTGTTAAGAACAAAACTGTACTCTAATGCTTGAGCGCCATACAAACTTCCGTAATCGATATATGCCAGATAAACCATGACCGGAGTCTTACCTAATCTTCTAAATAATAAATCTTGGAATTTCAAAATCCCAATGCTCAAATCAGAACCGTATAATGTGGACACGAGTAATAACAAAGTTGCACAAACAAAACCAAATTTGGTCCAACTCGACTTAGACATATAACCGCACAAACTTAACCCCAAGACGAAAATGAGAATAAGAATAAAAGGAAAAGCTTTTTGAAAGTATGCAAACGAGACGAACAGAGTCACTGCCAGATAGAAATATGTTAGAGTCCTTTCTGATTTGCCTTGAGTTTTATAGGAAGCTGAAAGAACCAGAAGAAGAATAGGGAAAACTACTTTCCCAACAATATCTATTACTACCCCAAAGGTAGAGCTTTTTGTTATATATACCCTAGACAAGTGAGCCCCAATATAATCGCCAGTAACTGCCAGATATAAAGGTGGTGGCGTTAGCTCAATCAGTGCAGGACCTAAAAAAAACAACCAACTTAATGGCAATATCACCATTGCCCCATGAATATACTTCTTATTTAAGTATATATTTAGATTACTATTTTTTAAAATCCGATTATATGAAACTGACATCGAAGCTATGATGACTAAAGAGGCCGAAGATAATAGGTCAGCAAACAAGTTGATTTCGGAATTTAAACTAAAATAATAAAATGGAAAAACTACTTTGATTAGATAAGATAATAAAAAAATGGCGGTAATTCGCGATCGAAATAGAACTCGTCCGAAGATAATAACGAGTACAGCAAATGTGTATACTGTCATCATAACGGCGATCTATGGGTTGATGGTCGTGAAAAACCATAAGCCAATCCTATTTGAATCAAATATAAAATACTAGAAGTTATACTGATAGCAATAACCATTAATTCCGCGGAATCCATTTCCCACCCTATAAATAATGACAAACAGGTTGAGAGAAAAAAGAACCCGTAAAATATCGTATTTAACCCCACTCTTTCACGAAGCTGAAGGATAAAACCTAATGGGGCGGCGACAAATCTAAACAAAACACTCGGAGCAAGAAACTGAGCATATTTCCCGGCTACTGCATAATTTTCGCCAAACAGTAAAACGAAGGCAGTTGGAGAAAACAATATAATCAATATCGTGGGAATTAGCCCGACGAAAAAAAGTCTGCTAGCAGTGTAAAGTACTAAAGATCTACACTCTCCTGTTTTATGAAATTGGCGAGATGCCTCTACTTTAAAGACATCGAAAACCGCGTTAGCAACCAGTCCAACTGGACCCATGACTACTCTGAATACAATAAAATATAAGCCAGCTGTCGCTGCATCAAATATCAGAGGAATAAGTATCATGGGACTTTGTATACTTAATATACTAAATAAAGCCGTCAGTTGTTCGAAATTTGAAAATCGCGCAAATCTAGCGCGGGCATTTTTTATGTCGCTGATTGGAATAGTAGTACGACAGTTCTTTTGCTCCAAAGTGCGCCAGGAGATCAACCTAGCAATCGCATCCGAAAAAAACAACATTAACATGTTAGGGATTAAGGATAATGCCGCACAAATCGCGGTGACGCCAAAGACTATGCTATGAGAAACGCGAGCAATACTTATAGATTTGTAGTGTGAATTCCGTAAAACCATCTGCAGTGCAATATTATATCGACCCAATATTAGAGCACCAAAAATAACAAAATATAAATCGCTAGATAATATTATATCTTGAGCACCCGGACTTAATAGAAACATTGCTAATACAACAATGCCAATCAAAATACTGAAAATATAGCAACGGAGTATACTTAAACGCTCCACCGCCCGAGCCAAACATTGATCTTTGCAAAAAACTAATGCCATTTCGTAACGGCCGGTTAGGAAGATAACCAACACAGCCACAAGAGTCAGGTAAGTGCCTAAAGCCCCTATATCTGAAGGTGAAAATAACCGAGTAAGAATAGGTATCAGCAACAAAAAGATTAATTGAGATAAGCCCATCCCAAAAATTAGTCGCAGAACTTCCCTGGCTCTAGACACAATTTCCACACTTAAGTCATCCCTTTGGTACTATTTATCTCGATTTTTGTAACAGTAAAAAGATGTATAAACTAGCAAGGCTACGCAATAATAAAATGCATAAATTAAGACAAATACATCAAGAGCATCAAAATAATCGCATAAGAGTAAGAGCGGAAAGAAGAAACCTCTAGGAGAGGCTAGCGCCTCTATCCATGCAACTATAGAGGCAGACTTACTTGTTTCATCAATGTCCCTCACATTAACGTCAAACGTCACTTGACCTCTTAATAGCGTCAATCTCAATAGCAAGTTAGAAATTGCCGAGATAGATCCTATTAGTATAATATCAAGATTTTCAAGGCTTAAATATCCATTTACTACCATGATGGAATTTATCTTTCGCAAAATCTGCCCATCAGTTCCTATAGCTATAGCGACAGGTAGAAAAGCAAATAAATAATAAGCCCCAACAACATCAATAAAATGACCGAATTTTGATCTGGCCGATAAAGCGCGAGCCATGGTGCCATCAACGTAATCTAAAAGCGCCCATAAAAAGATCATAGAAAAAGAAAATAGCCCAAAATTAAAATATTGGGTGGCATAATTAATGCAACCCACAAACAACACGAACCATGATAGAAATGTTATTTGATTTGGAGAGACTTTTAATTTTATTGCTGCCCAAGCGACATAAAATGAAAGAGGCCTGAAAAGGTAACGAGCTAAACTTAATTTATAAAAATCCGAATCCGGAGACATTTCGTAACTTTGTCGAATGTCTTTAATGGTTATATTTTTCAATGTAAGTCTCTCAATATTATGAATTAAATGATTTTACTTGGGCTAACTATCTACTAATCTAAATCTTAAGTTATGTTTTATCTACACTTGCGTTTTTCTACTAATTAGTTAACGATAGTTTGAAAATCTTGTTTATGTGGGATTTGCTAAAAATGACTGGATTGTTACCCATTCTCTCATGATTAACTTCGCATGACAGTGCAGCTCTCTCCTTTATGGATATCCCAAGATCAGTCTCTATATCAGCCTTAATGCCAATGACAGTCAGCATGTCGTCAAAATACCTTTCAATATCCTTTTTCGCCGATATATTTAAAATACCCATTAATCTTGCCATAACAGTCGCTAGGTTTTTCGAGCCGCGTGGATCACTGATTACATCAGAATGTGATGTCGCATGTATTTTAAATATTGCAGGCAGCGTCACCCAAACGGCATGGCCATGCGGAACGCCATGCTTTTTTGTAAGACCGTAAGACCAAGCATGAGCAGCGGTAGTCTTAGTGATATTTATTGCTTGGCCAGCTAAACTTGAAGCCCTAATCATAGCTTGTGCAACTATTGGGTTATCTGTCGAATTAACATACTCGGAAAAGTTCTTGACACACAACTCCAAAGCTTCATAGGACATTAACAAGCTTTCACTAGTTGATCCAACCGCCCAAGCACTTTCAATAGATTGGGACAAAGCATCCAATACGTTGCATGCTTTCTGATATTTTGTGGCAGAGAGTGTCAAGTTACCATCTAAAATAACGTCATTGGGAAGTAAGCAATTATTCGCTAACGAATATTTTTGATCTCCAACGTATACAACTGCGAAATGGGTTGACTCACTGCCAGATCCAGCCGTAGTCGGAATAGTGACTAGAGGGATATTTGGGTCGGTAACACTTATAGTTCCTTTGGCCAAATTAACAGCCTCGCTAGGATTCGAATACAAGGCTTTAATTAATTTCCCCATATCCAAAACACTGCCACCACCAATACTAATTATAAGCTCAATAGTATTTTCAATGGCTAACTTGACACCCCTTTGTGCGTCGATCAGCCTCGGGTTGACCTCAAAATCGCTAAAATAAGTAACGTGATGATCTTTTAAACATTCACTTAGAATTGCTTTTGCACCACAAGCCTGAAAAGATTTGCCACCTGTTACTACAAGTACCCTATGTGCACTATAAGATGTGACGATATCGCCCAACTTATTTAATTCACCAATACCACTATAAGTAGTCATTGCAACGCCTCTACGCCTCTAGATACTGCATAATAGCATTTTTATTTTGCTCGGGAGTTGTCGTTGGACGCCCAATATCTGGTCTATTTCCTGGGCGCACGCGAATGTCGATAAAATGAGGACCCGCATACCCTCTGGCATGCTCTAATGCTTTAATAATATCTTCTCGCGACTCAACTTCAACTGCGGATACATAACCACAGGCCATAGCTATTGCACAAAAATTGACAGCGAAACCCACTGTTGGCTGCCCTCCAACGGAATCATGCACGCCATTATTAAATACAATATGAATCAAATTAACTGCAGTGGACTGGCCAATAATTGCGAGCGAGCCCATGTGCATTAATGCCGCTCCATCGCCGTCAAAGCAGTAGGTTGGTCTTTCTGGCTGCGCCTTGCACAATCCCAGCGCAATTTGACTTGCATGGCCCATTCCTCCAACAGTTAGAAAATCTCGATGATGGCCTTGATTGTTGTTGGCCCTAAATTCAAATAATTCTCTCGAAGGCATCCCAGTTGTGCAGACAACCACGCCGTCTTCTGGCAACATTTCAGCAACGGCTATGACAGCATCCTCTCGACTCAACTCTAGATCGCACAACGGCCTCTCTACGGAGAAACTCTCGAAAGAATTTTTCCGAACTACTATTACAACCGGTGACATTTTTTCTCTAGCCAAACCCAACGCATTTTGGGTTTGCTCTACAGCGATTTTTTCGTCGAGGGATAGGACAACGTAAGGTAGATCCATTCCTTCTAAGCTGCCAATCATCACCTTTCCTTGATGAACATGCTGAGGCTCATCTTTAACGCCAGGTTCGCCCCTCCAACCAACCATTATTAGCATTGGTATTCCATAAACCTTTTCACTAGCTAAAGACAAAACAGGATTGATTATATTCCCTAGCCCAGAGTTCTGGAGGTAGATCATGGGAATATTGCCGGTGCCTAGATAATAACCTATGCCCAGGCCAACCGAGGCACCCTCATTAGCGGTGATCAAGTGCGTATCTTGATCACAGTTTTTTGACACACATGCACAGAATTCTTTTAACAAAGAGTCAGGCACTCCAGCGAAAAAATTAACACCTGACTCTTTTAATCTATCAAGATAATTGGTTGGGTTGATCATTATTTAGTTCCTGGGATAAGCTCTAAAATTTCTTTAATCGGCATCATTTGTTGATCACACTCAGCAGATCGCGAATGTCTTAGAATTGATCGCGCTGTATCCTGCATTGCAGGATATGCACTTCTAAGGAGCTGATTGGCATATATAACGATATTCACACCGGCTTTTTCTAATTCATCTTCCGTGATCATGTTATAACTTGACGGCACTGCTACCAATGGCTTTCGATTTTTAAACTTGCTATAACGGCGACAAAATTCAAGTATTTCTGCGGGATCTTTCTGTCGGCTATGGATCATGATTCCATCAGCGCCTGCATTTAAATACGCCGCTGCTCGCTCGATCGCATCGTCCATTCCTGCTTCTAATATAAGGCTTTCAATACGTGCGATAACCATAAAATCTTGTGTTACCTGTGCACTCTTAGCAGAACTGATTTTCTCGCAAAAATTTTCAATAGTGTCCTGAGTTTGCGGAACCTCATTCCCAAACAACGAGTTCTTTTTTAAACCAGTTTTATCTTCGATTATTACCGCAGACACGCCAAGTCGTTCTAACGTTTTGACGGTAAATTTAAAGTGCTCGATTTGCCCGCCCGTATCGGCATCATAAATTATTGGCTTAGTCGTAACCTCGATAACCTCACTCAATGTTGACAAGCGAGAGCTAACATCCACGGCTTCAATATCTGGCTTGCCTTTAGCTGTCGAATCAGTAAGGCTACTGCCCCACATGCCGTCAAATTGTCGAAGTTTTCCCGCAACTTCAACTTCTGTGTGCTCGATTATTAGACCACTCAACGCATGATGTACATCCAAAAAGGTTAAGAGCGGCTTTGCATTCAATAATCGCCTTAAACTTCCCAACCTAATTTGTGGAGTTGTTCCTACTTCCTTCACTGCTTTATTCAATTGTGTAGAAGAGATACCATCCGTATAGGGAATTTCTATTAACTCCCCACCCCATTCGGCAAGGGTGTCTATAACAGCTTGTCTTGTCTCTCTCTGAGCCCCTTCTTTCCAATCGTCACCATGAACAACATAGTCAGGCTTAAGCATCCTCAAGTTTTGACTGTAATCTAAGGTCTTTTGAGGAATAACTTTCTCAACTGGCTTTAGATTTGCGACTATCGATGATCTTTGCTCAAAACTCATATAAGGGAGTCTCTTGTAGCTCGCAATGGCAGAATCTGTTAACACTCCAACCGTAACCACTCCTAATTTCGCAGCTTCAGACAAGATATTTAAGTGGCCAGGATGAATTAAGTCGGCGCTCATGCCGACATAGACAGTTTTTTTCATAAAATATAAACCTTAGTTTTAGAGTATTTTTTTGTTGGGTCGACGTGCGTCACATTATGTTTTTTTTGCATAAAAAGTCTTAATCAATTCAGAAATTTTAGAGACCTGATCGTATGTAATATGTTCACCAATAGGCAGACTTAACAGATCTTGATCAGAACAATTAGCAAATAGCTCTTCCGCATGTTGATTAACATATTGGTACGCTGCAAGCTTTGGCAGTGCTATTGGATAATGAATTCCAGTCTCAACTCCGCTTTCCAGCAGATATTGCTTCAGTTGATCTCTATGAGGAACACGAATAACAAACAAATGGTAAACTTGATAGGACCAATCTTGCCTTACAGGCAACGCTACAGAGGACTCATTCTTTAGAGCTTCCAAATAATAATCGGCGACCTTAATTCGGTGCTCTGTAAATACTTCTAAATGTTTTAGTTTGGCACTCAAAATTGCGGCCTGCATTCCATCCAATCTCGAATTCCGACCTTCAAAAGTGTGGTCATACTTTGCGATTCGACCATGGTTAGCTATCATTTTTACTTTTACAGCCAAATCATCATCATTGGTCGTGACCGCACCTCCATCACCGTAGGCACCGAGGTTCTTGCCAGGATAAAAACTAAATGCCGCTATATCTCCAATTCCACCAACCACCATATCTTTGTATCTAGCTCCATGTGCTTGAGCACAATCTTCAACGATACGTAAATTATGCCTATTAGCCAATTCAGCCAACCCACCCATATCACAAGGATGGCCATATAAATGAACTGCAATGACGGCTGCCGTCCTATCCGTAATGCGCTCAGAGACGTCGGACAGACACAGTACATATGAATCTTTACAAACATCAGCAAAAACCACCTTGTGCCCACACCTTGTAACAGCTTCAGAGCTTGCGATAAATGAATTCGCTGGCACAATAACCTCTGAATTAGGCGGCAATTCAAGTGCCTCTATCGCAATTTCAAGCGCATCGGTACCATTGCCTACACCAATGCAGTGCTTAACCTCTGAATAACAAGCAAACTCTTCCTCAAAACATTTGACATATTTGCCACCAATGAAAGCTGTTTCGGCTATTACATCACTAATAGCTTTATCTATATCTGCCTTAATAGTCTTATATTGCCGACCTAAATCTAAAAATTTGATCATGAAAATGCTCTTAATAATTTCGCTGGATTACCAATATAAACGCCAGATTTTTTTATATCGCTAGTTACAACTGCACCAGCACCAATAACTACGTTACTGCACACTTCGACTGGCAAAATTGTTGCATTACTCCCGATAGACACATTATCTCCGATACGTGTCTTTTCCCACTTCGACTTATCGCCGCCCGCTGGCCCTCCTGATGCAAAGGAATCATTTACAAACATAACCCCATGGCCTATAAAACAATCCTCACCGATGGAAACAAGCGAGCAAACAAACGAATGTGATTGAACCTTTGTTCGCTCACCAATAGTGACATTAGATTGAATTTCCACAAAGGGTCCGACAAAAACATCGTCACCTAAGGCACAACCATAAAGATTACATGGCTCTACAACCTTTACTCTTTCACCAAAATTTACGTCTTTGATTTGTGAAGAAATTAATGAAAATGTACTCATAACACGCCTAACTTCGAAAACTTAGGGCTAAATCGTAGGCTTATTTCTTTACCTGTTTCGATTGATTCATAGATCGCATTTATTAACTCTAAACTTTTTCTACCTTGAAGTCCGTCAACAAGCTGGGCAGTCTTATTATTCAAGCAGTCAATCACATGCTCATAATATGCTTGGTGGCCAAAACCATAAACATTTGGAGGGTTAACTGAATATTTTTCGATCACTTCGTCATCATCATCAAGAGGCTCTGAGAAATTCCAGGTCTTCATTTCATTAACTGCAAAGCCACCAATTTCTACACTGCCTTTCTCTCCCAATACAGAGAGTGAGCCCTCTAAATCTTTGGGCCTAATTGCAGTAGTAGCCTCGATTACGCCTAAAGCGCCATTTCGGAATTTTAAAATAACAACCGCGGTGTCTTCCGCCTCTATATCGACTAAAGCTGTTTTGCTTCTGGCAAAAACGCTCTCGACGTCGCCAAGCATCCATTCCAGTAAGTCAACATGATGGCTGGCTTGGTTAGTTAGAACACCCCCGTCATATGCCCAAGTTCCTCTCCAACTATCTTGGTCGTAGTATGCTTGAGGCCTACACCACCTTACTCTCACAGTTCCCATTATTAGCTTACCAAAACGCCCATCTTCAAGAGCCTTACGAAGCTGAACAACCGGCACGTTAAAGCGGTTTTGTTTAACTACAAAAAGCTTCACACCATGAGTATCGCAGGCCTCAATCATCTTATCTGCATCATCTAAAGTCAGAGCCATCGGTTTTTCAACCATGATATGAGCGCCATAAGGAGCCAGCTCAGTAGTATGCTGAGCGTGTGATCCACTCTCGGTAAGCACTACTACGACATCAATTGACTCTGTCTTCATCATTTCATGCATATCAATGTATGCAGGGATACTATATTTTTTCGCTATCAACTGAGCTTTACTCAAGACTTTATCGCACACAGCCACCAGTCGAGCACCAGATATTTGGTTTTCTCCCAAAAGTTCCCCATGACGTTTGGATATACGCCCACATCCAACTAAAGCAAAATTAAGCATATGACTTCCTTATTCTGTTTATTTTTTTTACCACTTTCCTAGATAGTGACGGTGCGGATGTCCACTTACCACCATATACCGTCAATAATTTTCCCGTAATCTCAAGTTTTGCTTCTCGACTAGCCAAACTAAAGTAACCTTCTTTCCGCTTTGACTTAGACGCAACTATTGGTCTTAAGCCACTAAATTCTTGTTCAATGCCTTTCTCACTAACCACCTGAGAGAAATTTCTATTAAATACATTCAGCAGGCAAGTCCGCTCTTCGTCTGAGCATTTAATGTCAGAATCTATGGACTGGGGAACTTCTGTTGTACCAACCAGAGTTTTCCCTAAGTACGGAAGCACAAAAACAACTCTGTCGCCGCTCGGCTCTTGAAATAGAAATGCGCCTGATACCTTTCTGTTCAATATTAAATGACTACCACGGATAAGACGCAAGTAGTAGTTAGTTTCAATATCATTAATCGTGTTCAACTTAGCCGCCCAAGGACCTGCTGCGTTCACTATAAAGTCATATTTACTGGAGCCGAAATTGGATGTGGAAATTTCTGCATTTACTGTAAAACCATCGACTTTTGTATGCTCATGTATCCTTACGCCAGACTTCTTAGCCTCCCCTGCCACCCAAGCTCCCAGCTTCTCCTCATTCATTTGTGCGTCATAGAAGCTAACAGCACCAAGAAGATTTGTCGGATTAAGATCAGGGAATCGTTCTCTCGTCTCGGCATGACCAATCCAAGCGTTAGCACCCAAAGAATATCTGCCTGCTAGCAAGCGGTATAAAGCTGCCCCAGCATACAACTTAAACAAAGAACGTGGACTATCACTAAAGACTGGCATGCAAATCTCTATTGGATGACAAAATTCAGAAGCATTTTTTAACCACCAGGCTCGATCTATTAAAGACTCTCTAACCAACCCCAGGTGACCTTGCTCAAGATACCGAATACCTCCATGAAGCAACTTTGAAGACGCAGAACTTGTCTGCTGCAGAACTTCTCCTGACTCAAATAATTCCACGTTAAATCCTTGCAGACTTAATTGCCAGGAAATGAACAAACCGTTTATTCCACCTCCAATAATTCCAACTCTAGACATTAATTTTCCCTAAAAATATCTCGAGAGAAGCACTTTTGCTTCACATCACTCAGACATTCATCTTTCCTGTTAGTAACAATAACGTCACTGACTTCTTTAAAACGATCAAAATTAGTTAATACCTGTGACCCAAAGAACTCACTTTTTTCAAGCGCAGGCTCAAAGACAAAAACTTCAATACCCTTAGCTTTAATCCTCTTCATAATTCCTTGTATTGCAGAGGATCTAAAATTATCGCTACCCTCTTTCATAACTAGGCGATAAAATCCAACAGATCCTGGCTTTAAACTCAGTATCTCCTCGGCAATAAAATCTTTGCGAGTAGTATTTGAAGACACTATCGCTTGGATCAATGTCTGCGGCACCTGATTATAGTTTGCCAAAAGCTGCTTGGTGTCCTTTGGTAGGCAGTAACCACCATACCCAAAGGATGGATTGTTATAACCCTCACCTATTCGTTCATCTAGACATACACCGTTGATAATACTCTTGGTATCAAGATCGTGGACCAGCGCATAGGAATCAAGCTCGTTAAAGAATGATACGCGCATGGCAAGGTAGGTATTGGCGAATAGCTTTACTGCTTCTGCCTCTGTTGAGCGGATAAATAAGGTCTCAATATCTCTTTTCTCAGCACCCTCAACCAAAAGATCAGCAAACGCTTTTCCAGCTTCAAGCTGGCTACCCACAATAATGCGTGATGGGTAGAGGTTATCCTTTAGGGCTTGGCCCTCTCGTAAGAACTCGGGCGAGAAAATAACCCGGTCCGTCTTGAATTTGTCTTGAAGCGATTTCGTATAGCCCACTGGAATAGTAGATTTAATGACTACCAACGCATCAAGATTTAACTTAAGTGCATCCTGAACCACAGAATCCACCGAACTAGTATCAAAACGGTTTGTGTCGGTGTCGTAGTTCGTGGGTGTTGCCACAATAACAAAGCTAGCACCCTCATAGGCAACTTGCTTGTCCAATGTGGCGAACAAGGATAGTGACTTTTCGGCTAAGAATAATTCAATCTCTGTATCGGCAACCGTAGATTGCTTATTGTTAATCTTATCGACTCTTTGCGCATCAATGTCCAGCACGGTCACATCGTTATGCTGAGCCAATAGAACCGAAAGGGACATCCCCACATAGCCAGAACCCACAACCGTAATTTTTGTTTTGTTCGTCAAATTTAGACCTTTAATTTGATGTTAATTATTTGACTTTCTCTAGAAACTTCTGACAGACTTTTGTTTGTTTTTTTTATAAGGTCAAGAAACTCAGAAAACCACCCTTTAAATTGCGATAAGAGCCTTTATCACTAACCAGGCATACCGCTCATCGGCGCAATCTCATCCATCTGTGAGGACCTTAATCGGCTCAGCGTGATCAGGTACAAAGTCACCTGCAACCCAAAAACACCAAACCAGGCATTGCTCTCAACAGGGATCCAGTCAAGGGCATAAATTATAAAACAGACCCCCGATGAGGCACCACTGATAGTCAACCCTGTTAAGGAGTTAGGCGTAACACGTGACTCAAATTTTTGAGCATAAAACCGATACAGCCGGTTATGCAGGTGGCCATTGTCAGCCTGAAGCGGTGAAAGGCCCTTTCGTATCCGGCGTATAACACTCGCCACAAAATCAACGCAAGGGTACGACAAAAGGCACGCCATGAATCCGGCCGAAAAATCTCCCTCGGCAACACCCAGCAAGCCGTAACAGACTATCGCGGCACCAAGGCCATAACTGCCCATATCCCCGAGAAAGAACCAGCCCGATACGACATTAAAAATTAAAAACATCAGACACACAAAGAACAGTACACCCTCTGCAGGACGGCCATACTCTAGAAAAAATACACCAAAGGCGATGGTGACAATACCCGGAATCAGGCCATTGGCACCATCTGCCATGTTAAAGGCATTGATAAAGCCAACACAGAATAAAGTACAGAGACCCCAGGCAATCAACGGAAAAGAGAGCAAATAATCAACCCCTGGCACCCCAATAGATGTGGGTATAACATTCGGCGTGGTCCAAAGGAAAAAGCCAAAAACTAGCAGCTTAACCACCAGCCGAAAATAAGGACTTAACAAATCAGCCTTGATATCCTCAGCACCACCCAAAATCACACACACAAAGACCGTGGACCAGAGGTGCAGGAAGGTCACATCACGCACCACACCAGGGGTGTAGGAGCTCAATAGCACCATACCAATAAGGAACAAAATAAAGGTAATCACAATAGCAACGCCACCCAAGCGGGAGGAGTTTAAAGAACTGATGCCGTGAGACGCCGCAGAGTCCCTACCCGCACGCAGGGTAGACAAGGCAAACATCACAATAATCACACCAAGACCTGTTAAACCGAAGCTCAGAAACGCCAAGAGGGCCATAACGACGTACTTGATCAGCGTCGTTCTGCTCGGACTGCTGGCAGGGTTTTTAGTGCTGTCAGACACGGAGCTCAATTGACTACATCTCCAGGCTTTCTGTCGTTAATCTTGTCATTCGCAAGACTTCGATCTTCATCCTTAATAATCACGGTGGACTCACCGCGATGAATCAACTCACTCGCAACACGGCTACCTATAAACCCTAAAACCAACAAGCGATCAGGCGCGTTAACATTGCTCACCACAGACCCATCAAAACCTGAACTAATAGCAGCCTGAGAGAGCCTCGACACACCACTGATACCTGAGAGCATCAGAAGCATTCCAATAAGCAGTGTCCACGAAAATCTGTTCATATTATTAGAGGCCTACCAGCCGTTTGATTCAAAGAGTTTTTTTATCGCCAACTTGGTTTCAGCATCTCTCATGCCAACTGCCAAGTTTGCACTCAGAAATCCCTGCTTATTGCCACAGTCATGAACTTCAGCATCCGTCTCAAGAGCATTTAACCCGTCAGTATCCAGTAGCGAATCCAGAGCATCGGTCAGCTGGATCTCACCACCCACACCAGCCCCTGTATTCTCAAGAAGCTCAAGTACCTTAGAAGGCAATACATATCTACCCAGTACCGCCAAATTGGAGGGTGCATGGTCCGGGGATGGCTTTTCGACGAGGCCCTTTAGGGGGACACTTTTAAACGGCTCTAGCACCACATTACCAAGGTCCGCAATACCGTAACTCTCAACCACTTCGGGATTAACCCGCTCAACCATGACCTGACCCGCACCGGTCTCATCCCAGGCCTTCACCAACTGGGCGAAGCTATAGTTGTTGTCCCTTGACTCTTGATCAAGGACCAGGACATCGGGCAGAAGAACAGCGAAGGGCTCTTTATTTAATAAATGCTTTGCACAGAGAACCGCGTGACCCAGGCCCAATGCATCACTTTGCCTAACGGAGGAGATCTTAATACCCTCAGGGACAACATTCTTCACCGTTCCTAGGATCGTTTCCTTACCCTTTTTCTCTAGGCGGTGCTCAAGCTCGTAGTGGGCATCAAAGTGATTCTCAATGGCCTCTTTACCGCTTCGTGTGACCAGAATAATTTCCGTAACACCCCCAGCGATGGCCTCTTTGACCACGTGCTCGATAATCGGCCGATCATACACCGGCAAAAGCTCTTTTGGGATGGCCTTTGTCGCAGGCAGCATGCGCGTGCCAAGGCCCGCGACAGGAATGACTGCTT
>Ga0209495_1000862_pt1 | contig 22259 bp, 24 predicted proteins | sample EN1Hudsemesocosm_FD_184629 | JGI IMG/M metagenome (GOLD analysis project Ga0209495, IMG submission 184629) | Methane-oxidizing microbial communities from mesocosms in the Hudson Canyon - EN1E Hudson Canyon (SPAdes) (version 2) | ecosystem: Environmental > Aquatic > Marine > Cold seeps | place... | reverse complement strand
ACAAAAAAGCCCCTGTAAACAGAGGCTTAATTGATTATAATGGCGGAGAGTCAGGGATTCGAACCCTGGGTAGGGATAAACCTACGCTGGTTTTCAAGACCAGTACATTCGGCCGCTCTGTCAACTCTCCAAGACGCGAAATAATACTAGGGTTGGGCCCACAACACAACTAGAAATTTAAATTTAATTGTTTTGAAGTGCTTTTATGACTTTACTGACAATTTAAATAATAGAAAAACACATCAGTGCTTGCACTTCTGAACTTATAAGGTACGATCTTAGTCTTAGTTTGTACATCATTTCATAACCGGAGATAATTTGATGAATTATGACGCACAACAATCAGTTGTTCGCCCACAGCAATCTGTATTAGCAACAAATAAGTTATTACGTAATACCTATAGCTTATTGGCTATGACCTTAGTTTTCAGCGCTTTAACAGCTGGCTTATCGATGACCTATAACCTTCCTCATCCAGGAATGATTATTACATTGATTGGTTATTTTGGTTTGTTATTCTTAACGACTAAACTACGTAATAGCGTTTGGGGTATTGCTTCAGTCTTCGCATTAACGGGTTTTATGGGGCTAACATTAGGCCCAATTGTTAATTATTACTTAAGTATGTCTAATGGTAGCGAAATTGTCATGCAAGCATTAGGTGGTACAGGTGTTATCTTCTTTGCGCTTTCTGCTTATGCTATTAAGAGTGAAAAAGACTTCAGTTTTATGGGCGGGTTTTTAATGGTCGGTATCTTAGTTGCCTTCCTTGCTGGCCTAGGTGCTTTTTTCTTTAATATGCCAGGTTTATCATTAGCAGTTTCTGCAATGTTTGTATTATTGATGTCTGGTTTGATTTTGTATCAAACTAGCCAAATCATTAATGGTGGCGAAACAAACTACATCATGGCAACTGTTACGCTATATGTGACTATTTATAACTTGTTTACTAGCTTGTTGCATTTATTAGGTGCGATGTCTGGTGATGACTAAAACTTAACGTGATTTAATCATGTTATATGACAAGCCTCGTGATTTACGGGGCTTGTTTGTTTTTGGATTTGTAATATTGTTTTTATGATGGAGCTTGAATATGAAATGTAATGTAGGTGGAATAGATCGTCGTTTACGCATTGTGGCAGGTTTATCGATTATTGTAGCCGGTGTGTATTTTCAAAGCTGGTTAGGCGCTATTGGTCTTATACCTTTATTAACAGGTGCTATTGGCTGGTGTCCGGCTTATTTGCCTTTTGGTATGAGCTCTGCAAAAAAATGTAATTGTAGCGATAAAGATAAGGTTACAGACGAATCATAACTGTTTAAACAATGTCAGAAACTAAAATTCAACCACAGTTAATAGATCGCTTCGGTCGACAGGTGACATATGTTCGTATGTCGATTACGGATCGTTGTGATTTTCGCTGTGTGTATTGTATGGATGAAGAAATGACCTTCATGCCACGCGAAAAGCTATTAACACTTGAAGAAATCGTTTTTCTACTGCGTGCTTTTTGTGAATTAGGCGTTGAGAAAGTACGTATTACTGGTGGTGAACCATTAGTGCGTCGAAATGTTGATTGGTTGTTCAAAGAAGTAGGACAACTTAAATCATCAACATCTTTACAAGAATTAACGCTGACAACCAATGGGTCGCAATTACCACAGTATGCACAATCAATGGTTCAATCAGGCGTTGATAGAATTAATGTAAGTCTAGATTCCCTCAAAGCAGATAAGTTTAAAGAACTCACTCGCACAGGTGAGTTGAGCAAGGTATTAGCAGGGATTGATGCTGCTAAAAAAGCAGGATTTAAACGTATAAAACTCAATGCCGTTATTATGAAAGGTCGTAATGATGATGAGATCATTGATTTAGCTCGGTTTGCTATAGAACATGATTTGGATATTAGTTATATCGAAGAAATGCCACTAGGTCAGGTTAGTCACAATAGGCATGAAAGTTTTTGTTCGAGTGATGATGTATTGGCAACACTAAAAACAGCTTTTGATCTTCAGGCTAGCACGTCAAATACTGGTGGACCGTCTCGTTATTATCAAATTGCCGGAACATCGAGTAAAGTCGGTTTTATTTCACCGCATACACATAATTTCTGTGAAAGCTGTAATCGCGTACGTATGACGACAGAAGGGCGGTTATTACTCTGTTTAGGGCAGGAATATTCTGTTGATTTACGAGATATTATTCGCCGTTATCCAGGTGATAGTGATCGTTTAAAGCAAGCTATTATTGAATCAATGGATATCAAACCTGAAGGTCATGATTTTAATATTAAAGAACAGCCAGTGATTTTTAGACATATGAGTGTGACAGGTGGCTAATTATCGCCCAGAGATGACTGATGAAGGTATTCATAGCCTCCATACAACCACTGTATTGGATGAGTTTGGTGAAGCTCGTGAATTATCATTAACGGGTGAAAGACCACTAACAATCTATCTCGATAAACGCGAAATAGTGACATTAATGACGATGGGTGCTCAGCCTGAGTTATTAACTTTAGGTTATTTACGTAATCAAGGTCTTGTAGAACAATTAGAAGATATCATTGCGATCCAAGTTGATTGGGATGTAGAAGCTGTTGCTGTGACAACTCGGCAAGCAAGAACTGACCTTGACCAAATATTATCTAAACGTACCGTTACTAGTGGCTGTGGACAAGGCACAATGTTTGGCAATGTCATGGATTCATTGGCTAAACTAAAGCTTCATTGTCCTTCATTTAGCGCTGAAGATATTTATCATGCCTTAGATGGCGTTACTGAATATAATAAAATGTATAAACAAGCTGGTGCAGTGCATGGTTGTGCTTTATGTACGGCTAATAAGACAGATATTTTTGTTGAAGATGTGGGGCGACATAATGCTGTTGATGCCATCTCGGGCTGGATGTGGTTGAACGGTATATCTGGCGCTGACAAGGTTTTTTATACCACTGGGCGGCTAACCTCTGAAATGGTGATTAAAGTTGCTCAGATGCAAGTACCGTTACTATTATCACGTTCAGGCGTGACTGAGATGGGAATGCGATTAGCCAAGCAAATCGGTATTGGCATGGTGGCACGAGCTAAGGGTAAACACTTTTTGGTTTATAACGGCCAAGAACGATTTAAACTAGATTAATTCACGTTCTAAACCAATCCACTTATTTATTGCTGGCGTAATTTGTCTCGGTTTATGAATAACCACTGTACCGCGATAATGGGTATAGCTGACATAATCTTACCATCAAGTAATAACTGATACACTTCATCAAATTTCATCGTCGTTACATAGATATCTTCATCTTCTTCATCTAAGCCGTGGATACCACCAACATTACTTGTATCGACTTTGCCATAAAATAAGCTGAGTAGTTCTGATGTGCCGCCTGGTGATGTGAAGAAATCATTGATTTTAATGAGTTCTTGTATTTCACAGCCTGCTTCTTCAATAGATTCTCTATACGCAACTTCTTCGGCCGTCTCACCGGGTTCAATAGCACCAGCAACTATTTCTAATAACCATGCTTGTTCAGGCATTTGCAGTGCACCAATACGGAATTGCTCGATGATGACCACTTCATCACGTCTTGGATCATAAAGTAAAACTGCAACACAGTTACCACGGTGAAAAATCTCACGAGTAATAGGCTTACTCCAGCCACCTTTATACAAAGTATGTTTTAGCTCAACAGTCTTTAAACTAAAAAAACCTTTGTAACAGACCGTTTCATTAATAATTGAAAATTGTTTTTTTGTCATAGTGTTAATGTGCAGCGAATGTTGGAGATTTAGAGGCTAATGGCTGAAAGGCATTAGTCGAATCGATTCCGTCTAAATGGCGAAGTACAGCAGTAAATACTGCGCCACCTTTTTCAGTATGTTCAAGTTTAATAGGCAGGTAATTAAGACCTGGCGCACACCATAATATAGTTTTCCGGCCTTTTGAAGGTGCACGATGACGAGTCAGTTTTATGGCTTCAATTTTACCTAGAGGGGTGGTGATAATCTCTTTTTCAAGAACCTTAATATTGTATGTTTTTATCTTGCCACCATCAGCAATTAGATAGCTAAGCTGTGTTTTATTATCAGCTAGATCAGACATCAAACTAAGTTGATAGACTAATTTATCAAGTGTGTGTTCTTCAATATTAAGAATCCACGGTTGTTTATGGTCATCGATATGAACATTTTTATTAAGCCAATCAAAGTTAAGACTGAGATATTTTTCTTTTTTTCCGCCAGTTCGTTGGTAGAGGTATGATTGTGGGCGAATAGTATTGCTATGTTGTTGCCAAGTACTGGTTTCTTCGACGAGATCAGGTTTGAAAAAGGCAAAAATCCCTTTGGCTTGGGTAGCAGATTTAAAAGTGCGTGACCCATCTTGATTACTAACTAGAGTACGTTTAAGTTCGCCGGCTTGTAGACCATTTAATTTGACTGCGTAATTGGCAGAAAAGTCAGGAATCTCTTGTGCAAATAACCACAAGGGGGTCGCTGATAACAAGATGAAGATGACTAATCTATTCATAGCGTTAAGCTAGCTGATAGAGCCATTCAGCAATTGATTGATAGCGGCGGGGTATAGCTTATGCTCTTGTTCTAGTACTCGAGCTGCGAGTGATTTTTCAGTATCATCTGCTAAAACAGGAACACGCGCTTGCATAACGACAGGACCATCATCAAGTTCTGGTGTCACAATATGAACGCTTGCACCATGCTCTTTTTCACCGGCATCAATAGCACGTTGGTGAGTATTGAGGCCTTTGAACTTAGGTAATAAAGCAGGGTGAATATTAACCAACTTGCCAGCGAAGTGTTCAACAAACTCTGTCGTTAAAATTCTCATAAAACCAGCCAAGACAACTAAATTAGGGGTGTACTCATCAATTTTGGACGCTAAACTTTGATCAAAGTTCTCACGTGAATCAAAGTCTTTATGATTAATCACGGCTGTTGGAATACCAGCTTGCTGGGCAAAGGTAAGCCCAGCAGCATCTGGACGGTTACTAATTACGGCTGCCACTGTTACTGGCAAATCACCAGAGCGGATAGCATCCACAATCGAGATCATATTACTGCCGCGACCTGAAATTAAGATAACAATTGAGGGTGTATTCACTGTGTTAGTCATTATTATCGAATTAGTACATCAGGTGTTGCTTGATCAGATGATTCAATTTGGCCAATTTGGTAAGCGGACTCACCAAGATCTGCAAGTGATTTTAATGTTTCTTCTGCATCTTCTTTAGCAACACAAACAACCATGCCGATACCATTATTGAAGGTACGGTACATTTCTTCATCAATAACATTGCCTTCTGACTGTAACCAGTCAAAGATTGCTGGGCGAGTCCAACTGTTTGCATCAATCACCGCTGTTACATTCTCAGGTAAAACACGTGGAATGTTTTCTAACAAACCACCGCCTGTAATATGAGATAGGGCATGAATATTGATTTTCTTATGTAGCTCTAATAAAGATTTAACATAGATAGTTGTTGGCGCAAGCAGGTGCTCTCCTAATGTACTGTCACCAAAAGGTGTCGTTAAAGTGTCTTCACTGCGTTCAAGGATTTTACGAATAAGTGAATACCCATTTGAGTGTGGACCAGAAGAAGCCAGTCCAATAAGTACATCACCTGCCTGAACTTGACTGCCATCAATAGCATTTTCTTTTTCTACAACACCAACACAAAAACCAGCTAAATCATAATCTCCATCTTCATACATGCTTGGCATTTCAGCTGTCTCACCACCAACCAGTGCGGCACCAGAAAGTAGGCAACCATCAGCAATACCTGAAACTACAGATGTTGCAACATCGATATCTAGTTTACTTGTTGCGTAATAATCTAAAAAGAATAATGGTTCTGCGCCAAGAACGATGATGTCGTTGACACACATTGCAACAAGATCAATACCAATTGTATTGTGAATTCCAGACTCAATCGCAAGACGTAATTTGGTACCGACACCATCAGTACCTGAAACTAGTACGGGGTGTTTATAGCGATCTAATGGTAATTCGAACATGCTACCAAAACCGCCTAAACCTGCCATTACGCCGGGGCGGCGTGTTTTAGCAGCCAAGGGTTTGATACGATCAACTAAGGCATTACCTGCTTCAATATCTACGCCGGCATCGCGGTAACTAAGAGAAGATGTGTTGGTGTCGGTCATCGTTTTATTCCTGAAGTTAAAACCCTAATTCATTGATAAATTCATAAATTATGACTTAGGGTGAAAATGGCATCACACCATTAAAAACAGCGTGATAGAATACCACAATGTATAGATTATTTTTCGTTCTAATTTCGCTTTTAGTTGGTCAGAGCTTTGCTGCTGATGTGACTAATTTGTATCAATCATCGACTCCTGTTTCATCACAGGCTAAGGAAGAGCGGCAGAAAGTTGCGCCAGAAGTATTACAGCAGGTGATACTTAAAGTGGTTGGAGACCGTTCTATGATCGATACGGTTGATATTTCACCCATTTTAGCGCAAACCGATCAGCTTCTTCAGCAATATCAATATCATCGTATAAACACGGTTAGTGATGATTTGACACAACCCGATCGTTTGGAAGCTTTGTTGTCATTTAAGAAAGATAAATTGAATCAGTCTTTGTCAGAAATTGGGCTTCCTATTTGGGGGCAAAATCGTCCTGAAGTTTTGATTTGGCTAGCTATAGAAGATGGCAAAAAACGAAGTATTTTATCAGCGGATAATACTAGCTTAGCTATAACGAAACTATTAAATAATGCAGCAACAATGCGTGGTTTGCCTATTTTATTACCCGTGATGGATTTACAAGATCAAAGTCAGGTTACCTATACAGATTTATGGGCAGGGTTTTCTGAGACAGTAGAACAAGCATCTCAACGTTACGGTTCGCCTGTTATCTTAATGGCTAAAGTACAAATTTCTGACAAAGGCCTAGTGCGTGCAGAGTGGCATGCGCGTATTAATGGAGAGTCTGAACAATGGCAATCACGTGGCGATGTCAGTACAACTGTACAAGCAGGTATAGATGAATTAACAGATCGATTAGCAAGACGCTTCTCACAACTTGAAGCTAATCAATATGAAAATGTCTTATCTCTACAGATCACAGGCGTACAAAATTATTCTGATTATGCTCGACTTGATGAATACTTATCTAATTTGCAGAATGTATCGGCACTGCAATTATCGAATGTAAGGGATGACACGCTCGCTGTTAGTTTGATTTTTAATGGTGATGTAGCAGTATTGGATAGGACCTTAGCGATTGATCGCGTTCTTATAGAACAGTCTTCATATAGCGCTACAGATGTAAAAAACTATCGCTTATCACTTTAAATAGTGAGCATACGAATGATAATATTGAACGTAATCTAAGGAAAGAAAATGTCTGATAACAATAAATTATTCATAATCATCACCGCGGTTGTGCTGGGGTGGCTATTTTACCTACTTTCACCAGTCTTGATGCCATTTTTCATTTCAGCTCTACTTGCATATTTGGCTGATCCAATCGTTGATAAATTAGAAGCCAAGAAATTATCTCGCACACTTTCAGTGTCAATTGTATTCACTAGTTTATTTTTGTTTGGCTTGTTGATCTTATTGGTCCTAGTACCTCTGCTGACGTCTCAAATTGGCGCCTTATTTAAAAGACTTCCTGAATATTTAACACTACTACAATCCAGCGTGGTTCCTTGGCTGACTTCACTAGGACTCTCTGCTGACATATTTGATATAAGCAACATCAAGCAGGCATTAGCAAGTTATTGGGATGAAGTTGGTCAAGTTGCAGGAGGTGTCTTTAGTTATATGACCCGTTCTGGAATGGTCCTCTTGCAATGGGTAATGAATTTAATCTTGGTACCCGTAGTGACATTTTATTTACTGCGTGACTGGGATATTCTTGTTGCACGATTTCGAGAGTTATTACCACGAAGTCAGGCCGATAAAGTGATTAAGTTATCACTTGAATGTGATGATATGTTGGCTGCGTTTATTCGTGGTCAGTTAATGGTTATGTTGGCCTTAGCTTCTATATATACAGTCGGTCTCGCGATGATTGGTTTAGAGTTATCATTATTACTCGGGGTTGCGGCAGGTGTACTAAGTTTCGTGCCTTATTTAGGTTTGATCGTTGGTATTGGTTTAGCTGGTTTAGCCGCTTTTCTCCAGTTTCACGAATGGTTACCGGTATTAATGGTGATATTAGTATTTAGTGTTGCTCAAGTTGTAGAAGCTGTTGTGCTCACGCCACGTTTTGTTGGTGAGCGGATAGGCTTGCATCCAGTGGCCGTGATTTTTGCTGTATTGGCCGGTGGGCAATTGTTTGGCTTTGCTGGTGTATTATTGGCCTTGCCTGTTGCTGCTGTCATTATGGTTTTATTACGTCATGCCCATCAGCGCTATCTTAATAGCCAACTTTATACATAACAGTCACCTATGCAAGCACTAGCAACACAATTACCATTGCAATTGAATTTGAAAGAAGTATATCGTTTCGATAACTTTTATTTCTCGCAAGCAGAACTAAAAAGAGCATTAATGGAGCTTTGTCAGACAGATAGTTTGTCCTTTTTGTATGTATGGGGCGAGCCATCTTCAGGTAAATCTCATTTATTGATGGCAGCAGCAGAAAACGTATCTAAAAATACACTTTATTTACCCTTGGCAGATCTAGTTCAATCAGCGAGCCCTGACGTTTTAGAGTCCGTCGAACATTTAGATTTATTATGTATCGATGATTTAGAAGCTATTTCTAATCATAGAGAGTGGCAAGAAGCACTGTTTCATTGTTTTAACCGATTACAACATTCAGGCTGTCAATTGTTGGTGGCAGCAACACATAATCCAGCTACGATTGATCTTTCATTAGCTGATTTAAGATCTCGAATGTCTACCGCATTGATTTATCAATTAGAATCATTAGATGATACTGAAAAACAGCAAGCGCTTATTATTCAAGCGCAAAGTAGGGGATTAGAACTGTCTGAAGAAGTAGCAAATTACCTATTAAGACACCATAGCCGTGATATGCGAGTACTGATGGCCTTATTGCAAGACTTAGATAAAGCATCGTTAGTGGAAAAACGTCGTCTTACGATTCCTTTTGTTCGCCAAGTTTTAAATGGCTAAGACAGAATTAACATTAGTGTTGCCAGGTCTGGCAGCTATTCTAGAACAACAAATAAACGCGAGTCTTATCCCAACTTATTTAGCTAAGATTTTGTCGAAATCTGAATTTAAAAAGCAGTCAACAGGTTTATCGCGTTTATTATTTAATCATTTTAGTGAAAGCCCTCTCACCGGCTCTGATTTGCCAATGGTTGATTTAGAGTCTGGAGATAGAACTAGTTTACGAGCCGATCCTTGTTATTTACATGCAGATCGCGACCGTTTACTACTTTTTTCTGACGGAATAGAGCTTAGTCGAGATGAATCAACTGCACTAATAGCAGAAATTCAACCTTTATTTGCTGAATTTGGTGGAATATTAAGTCAAACATCAACTAATAACTGGTTATTACAACTGCAATCACTACCTGACTTAGATTTCTCAGCACTAGCCGAAGTATCAGGTAAATCTGTCGATTTATATTTGCCCAAAGGCAAACAACGACAAGATTGGATCCGCTTATGGAATGAAGTGCAGATGAAATTGTATGCATCTGAGATTAATCAACAACGTATTGAAAACAACAAATTGCCGATCAATAGTATTTGGTTTTGGGGCGCTGGAAATTTCGAGCCAAAGACAATGCCATGGACAACAGTACAAGGAAAGTCATTGTTATTAAATCAGTTAGCAGCTAAATCTAATACACCAATCACATGTAATTCTGATTTTTTAAGCTCGACATTATTTGCAGGACAACACTTGTTCTTAGCTGATGAAATAAATATTGATAATGATTGCTTAACTCAATTGCAGACATTAGACAGCACTGTATTTCAACCGCTTTGGCAACAGTGTAAAAAAGCTAAGATTGCAAAAATTAAACTAGTCATTCCCAATCATGGTGACTATCAATTAAGCCCTTTAGATTGCTGGAAATTCTGGAAGTGATGACAAAAAAAATAGTACAGCGAGATAATAGTGGTTGGGAAAAACTTCCATCAACATGGCCAAATAGCTTACGACGAATATTAGCTGCGCGTGATATTAAAACTGAAGCAGATTTAAGCTTTGACTTGGCTGATTTACCTAAACCGGATTTAATGCTGGGAATGGATGCAGCAGTTCAGTTATTAGCTCAAGCAGTAACAAAGCAATGGCAAATCATGATTGTTGCTGATTTTGATACTGATGGCGCTACAAGCTGTGCAGTAGCTATACGGGGCTTGCAGTCCATGGGAGCTAAACATCTTGATTATATTGTTCCCAATCGTTTTATACATGGTTATGGCTTAACACCAGAATTATTAGCTGAGATTTCAGAAGGTGAACAACCTGATTTAATTGTCACCGTTGATAACGGTATCGCAAGTATTGCAGGTGTTGAGGCTGCTCATCAACGTGGCATAAAAGTCTTAGTCACCGATCATCATTTACCCGGTGATGAGTTACCAAAAGCTGAAGCTATCATCAACCCAAATCAACATGGGGATGAGTTTCCAAGCAAAAATATGGCTGGTGTAGGTGTGTGTTTTTATTTACTACTAGGTTTACGGCAACAACTACGAACACAAGGCTGGTTTAAGACAAAAGAGATTGATGTACCAAAGTTAAATACACTATTAGATCTTGTCGCTTTAGGCACCGTGGCTGATGTTGTACCGTTAGATAAGCTCAATAGAACCTTGGTGACCTTAGGGCTGGCACGAATTCGCGCCGGTCGTGCATGTGCTGGTATCAATGCTTTGATTCAAGTTTCAGGTCGAGATGGTCGGCAATTGTCAGCGCCTGATATGGGCTTTTCTATTGCACCAAGACTAAATGCTGCTGGCCGTTTAGAAGACATGGGTATGGGGATTGAAACCTTATTGACTAATGATCTGACAGAAGCAATCGATGCCGCAAATATGTTGGATGATATAAACAAACAGCGTCGTGAAGTTGAGCAAGATATGCAGCAACAGGCATTAGCAATGTTAGATAAGATGTCCTTTGCAGAAGACTCACAGCCCCTAGCTTATTGTTTATATGACTCTCAATGGCATCAGGGTGTTATTGGTTTGTTAGCATCACGCATTAAAGAACGTCAACATAGACCCGTTATTGCTTTTGCCCCAGGAAATGAAGGTGAAGTAAAAGGTTCAGCCCGCTCTATCCCTGGCGTACATATACGTGATGCTTTAGCACTGGTGGCTAACAAAATGCCGGCAGGACAGCTTACCCGTTTTGGTGGCCATGCGATGGCGGCTGGTTTAACGCTTGCCGAGAAAGATTTGCCCTTATTCGAACAAGTATTTTTGGACGTGTTAAAACAAACGATTAAGCCAGAAGTATTGCAGCAAGAGTTAGTATCAGATGGCGAATTGACCGCCGATGAGATTTCAATTGAACTTGCTCAGCTGTTACCGGCAGCAGCACCATGGGGACAAGGTTTTCCTGAACCAAGTTTTCATGGCATCTTTACGGTTGATTCAATAAGAGCGGTGGGGCAACAACAAGATCATTTGCGTTTAATGGTTGATACCGGTGGGGGTGAAAACGTCACTGCTATGGCTTTTCGACAACACCAACCGGATTGGTTAAAACAAGGTGATCAAGTATTACTTTGTTATCGTTTGGCGGTGAATGAGTTTAGACAACAACGTAGTGTACAGATGTTGGTTGAAAATATTTTACAAGTGTAGAGTTCAGCTTAAATATTTAAAGTCTCAATAACAACTTGCCGCCTAAAGTCAGCTAATTCATGGCCCGAAAATAGTTCGGTACCAGGGTGCATGACTGTGCCAGCACCACAGGAAATACCATAACGTAGTGCTTGTTCTGGACCTTTAGCAATACTAAACCCCGCTACTAAGCCTGCGACCATTGAATCACCGGCTCCAACCGTCGTATTAACAGGGACATTGAGCGCTTGTGCATAGTAACTATTGTCTGGACTGACAAGAATTGCACCTTCCTCACCGAGTGAAATACAGACATGATCGACACCGTTTGTTTGTATTTTACGGCCTTCAGTTGCTACTTCGACAATAGTTGGTAATTCGCGGCCAATAATGGTTTCTAACTCATAACGGTTAGGTTTTATTAAAAAAGGTTTAGCAGCAATAGCTAATCTTAATGCTTCGCCATGGGTGTCGATAACGGCTTTACCGCCATGCTGATTAATTTGTTCGACAAGTTTCGCATATAGGCCACAAGGCACGTTGGGCTGGCATGAACCCGTGATAATACCAAACCCCTGTCCGGTTTGATTTACAAAATCATTAATAACGCGGTTAAGCTGTGTGGAGGGGATTTCAGTACCTGCATCAGTAACCTGATATTGTTTTTTTGTGTCGACTTCAATAATAGTGCTATTAATACGAGTTTCACCATCAACATGTTCATAATAGACATTATCAAGTTGTTGTTCTAAGAGACGTTGTAATAACTGTCCAACATCGCCCGCAACAATACAAAATGTATGAGCATCAACCTGCATTCTTTTTAATGCACGACCAATATTTATACCGTTACCACCGGGATCATGACGAGCACTATCTGATCGTGATTTCTGCTCCTCAATCAACATCGGTACGTGATAAGTCACATCCAGTGCGGGGTTAAGGCATAAGGTAGTAATACTGGTCGATATTGATGTCGTCGTCATGTCGTAAATATACCGCATTAATAGTGAGGAAACCATAACATTGAACTTATAAATTGATTGAAGATTTAGCCAATGATTAGCAGAATAGTCTTTTTGCCGTTATTTGAAAGTGACTCTATTTTGGTTGAAGCTGTTTTTAAAGCTATCGAAGATTCAATGTCTGATTTTAAGGCTAGGCCTCAGCAGTTAGAAATGAGCCAGTTTATAGCTGATCAGATGAAAAATTCTGAACATCAGAGAATGGCTGTGGTCGAGGCGCCAACAGGTGTAGGGAAAACATTAGCCTATTTAGCTGGGGCAATTGATACCGCATTAGAACAAAAGAAGATGTTGGTCATTAGTACGGCAACAGTTAATCTTCAGCAACAACTTTTGCAAAAAGATCTGCCCGCTTTTGCTGCTGCTACCGGAAAAGAAATAAAATTTGTGCAGGCAAAAGGACGTAGACGATATCTTTGTCCTAGTAAATTGACTCATGTGACGAATGATAGCCAACAGGACTTAGCATTTGATGTGGAGTCTAAATATCAACAAGCTAAACGTCGAGCTCGAGCTACAGATCTTTTTGAACAATGGGATAAGGGCCAGTGGGATGGTGATCGAGATAGCAGAAGTGACTCAATTGAAGCTTCACTATGGCATGATATTTCAACTGATTCAGAAGGTTGTGCGGGGAAGAGTTGTTCAAAATATCAGCGTTGTCCTTATTATATAGTGCGAAGAGAAATGGCAACAGCACAGGTCATTGTAGCTAATCATGATTTGGTTTTAAGTGATGCCGATTTAGGCGGTGGTCTAGTGCTGCCAAACCCTGAAGAAGTTTTATTTATATTTGATGAGGCTCATAACTTGCCACAAAAGGCATTAGATCATGCAGCTAAAGCCCTCAATTTTTCTCAGCTCTATCAGACGACGGAAACGGCTGATAGTGTATTAAAAAAGTTAATTAAGGCATTAGTTCATCGCCAACATGATTTTGGCTTTATGTTGATGGAATTAAGGCGAGATTTACCTGCCGTTATTATATTATTACAGCAGATGGAAACACTATTAGAGAGTGATGACCTCGTTAAAGATGTTATTGCTGGAAATATTAGTGAGCCACGAATCTATTGGCAAAGTCCACTTGTTATGGCTTTGATAACGCCTTGTCATGGATTGTTACAACGAGCGAACATTATCTATAAACACTATGCTGTTTTTGCTCGTTGGATAAAAGATGGCGTGGAAACTCAACAAGTTCCCAATAAGGTTGCAGAGGCACTATTGCCACAAATAGGCACGGTCCAGAATATATTTGGTTATTTAATTGATTTCATGGCTTTATTTTTAGATGAAGATAAGCCAGACTTCCCTCCAAACGTACGCTGGTTGTCACATGAGAAGTTTTCTAAATCGACAACACTGGTCATTAATGCGGGTCCTATGACATCAGCTTACTTTTTAGAAAAAAGCTTATGGAATAGAGCATATGGTGTGGTATTAACCTCTGCAACATTGCGTGGAATGGGATTATTCCAACGTTTTAGAAAAGACTGTGGATTGAGTCGCTTTAATGAAGGTCATTTTTTAGCTGTTAAATCTCCATTTAATTATCAGCAACAAGCCACACTAGCATTACCTGAAATGAACGCATTGCCCAATGAGCACTTTGGTGATTGGCAGCAAGAAGTCGTTTCGCAACTGATTAGAATTATTGATAAGCTTGAAGCCACACTTGTTTTATTTACATCTAAAATGGTGATGGATTTTGTTTATCAACAATTACCTAATGATCTCAGTGTATTAGTCTTATTACAAGGTGATACATTGTCGCCAAAAAATATGATTTTAGAGCATATACGTAGGGTTGAAGCAGGCAAAGGTAGTGTTATATTTGGTATGGATAGATTTGCTGAAGGCGTCGATCTTCCAGGGGATTTATGTACTCACGTTGTGATCACAAAGCTGCCTTTTCCTGTCTTTACCCGACCGATTGAACAAGCTAAACAAGAGTGGATTTTACGTTCAGGAGGACAGCCTTTTGTTGCCTTATCATTGCCAGCGGTTAGTGTGCGTTTGATTCAAGCATGTGGACGTTTATTACGAAAAGAAACTGACTCTGGGCGTATTACAATTTTAGATCGACGCTTATTAACAAAAAGCTATGGTAAAAAATTACTAGAACACTTGCCAAATTACCGCGTCGAATAGTGACAATAAAAAAGCCTCACTGAAATCAGTAAGGCTTTTATTTATCGCAATGTCGTTTCTAGCTTAGTCTTCGCGGCTAGTAACTTCTAATAAGTGGTAACCAAATTGTGTTTTTACTGGACCTTGAACAGTATTTACAGGCGCAGAGAAAACAACTTTATCAAATTCTGGAACCATCATGCCTGGGCCAAACTCACCTAAATCACCACCTGTAGAACCTGATGGACATGAAGAGTTTTGTTTTGCAACGTCAGCAAAGTCAGCACCTTCTTCGATTTCTTTTTTAAGTTCAAGACAGATTTCTTCACTGTCTACCAAAATGTGTCGTGCTGTAGCTTTAGCCATAATATTTTCCTAGGTTGGATATGTTTGAATCGAGCATTATACCAATGTGAGCTTACTTAGTGAATTAAACGGGCTTTAGTCGTTGATTTCCATATTTTCACCATTAAATTGAATCGTATCACCTGCGACAATTTTTTTACGCTTTCTAGTTTCTGTTTCACCATTAACGGTTACTAAGCCATCTGCAATAACTTGTTTTGCTTCGCCACCACTTGCTACTAAGCCTTCGAATTTTAAGATTTTATATAACTCGGTTGGAGATGATTGTAATTTAACGGAAATGGTATTCGACATAGTTTAAGAACCTGTATATTGTTTGTCTGGATAGTTTAACGTTTTAACAGATCAATTCATATCAATGATCATGGTTAAACACTGGGAATCTACTAAGATTTGATAAAAAAGCTAATAAAGCGGGATAAGGGTTTAATAAATGAGTTCGGATAAACAGAAACGACTTGATGATATTGTTTCTCAAGCAAAGAAATATCAAACTGAACGTGAGGGCACATATCGCGAACGTTCATTGAAAATGTACCCTTGGGTTTGCGGGCGCTGTTCAAGAGAGTTTACCCAGCAAAACTTGAAAGAACTAACGGTCCATCATCGCGACCATAATCATGATAATAATCCCTCAGATGGTAGTAACTGGGAGTTATTATGTGTTTATTGCCATGATAATGAACACTCTCGTTATATTGAACAGGTTCGTTATGGTAGTAGTTCTAGTGACAGTGAAAAAGAAGTTTCAAGTCACAATCCATTTTCTGGACTTGCAGATTTATTAAAAAAAGAAGATTAGAACAAGGAAAGTTCAATTGTTAAAAGCTAGGATGTGAGGCTACTCTCAATTTCTTAGCAAGGGCTGATGTAAAATCATGCCTCTGTTATAAAAGGATGAGGCTTTAAAATGAAGATGTTGACGAAAGCCATTGAAATACTGCTTGTATGTGCAATTATTTATCCACTATTTTATTTGTGGGATAAAAATAATGTAGAGCAGTTTTGCCGTGTAGTTGAAAAGGGAATAATAAAACAAGAACTCATACAGCTTGCTGACGAGAATAATGTGAAACTTACTGCCCCTGTGGATGAGGGAGTATTAGGCAAGTGGAATGCATCAGTTATCCCTTGGTCACCGTTTACTTCATATTCATGTGAGATTGAGGGCTTTGGAGATCGAGCCTCTGAGGCATGGATTGAAAAATAATTATAAATGCTAGAAGGTCATTAATCCCTTCTAGCATTTATTTGTAGTCGATGACTACTTATCCACCTGTAACATAATTAATCATAATACCCGCTGCAACTGCAGAACCGATAACACCAGCCACATTTGGCCCCATAGCATGCATCAATAAGAAGTTATGTGGGTCAGATTCTAAACCTAGTTTATTTGATACACGTGCTGCCATAGGAACAGCAGAAACACCTGCAGAACCAATTAATGGGTTAATGCCGCCACCACCAAACTTATTCATCAGTTTAGCCATGATTACACCTGATGCAGTACCAATAGAAAAAGCTGCTAGACCAAGAACAACGATACCTAATGTTGTAATATCAAGGAACTTGTCAGCACTCAGTTTTGAACCAACAGCCAAACCTAAGAAAATGGTCACTGTATTGATTAATGAGTTTTGAGTGGTGTTACTAAGGCGATCAACTACAGCACATTCTTTCATCAAGTTACCAAAACAGAACATACCTAATAAAGGTGCAGCATCTGGCAGCAAAAATGCAACTAGAAGAAGTAATAATAATGGGAAAATTATTTTCTCACGATGAGAAACTTCCCGCTGTTGTAGCATCTTTATTTTACGTTCTGACTCTGTTGTCAGTGCTCGCATAATAGGTGGCTGAATGAGTGGTACTAAAGCCATATAAGAATAAGAAGCTACCGCAATTGCACCTAATAAATCTGGTGCTAATTTACTGGCAACATAGATAGATGTGGGGCCATCCGCTCCACCAATAATCCCGATTGCAGCAGCGTCAGCAAGACTGAAGTCCATAATGCCAAAGTATGATAAGCCAACAGCACCCATTAGTGTCGCGAAGATACCAAATTGAGCGGCAGCGCCCAAAAATAAAGTTCTAGGATTAGCGAGTAGGGGACCAAAGTCGGTCATCGCACCAACACCCATAAAGATAATCAGTGGGAAGGCAGCACTTTCGATACCTACAGCGTAGAACATATGTAATACACCACCAGCCTCGGCAAGACCTGCACCGGGGATATTGGCTAATACGCCACCAAAACCAATTGGCACGAGCAATAAAGGTTCAAAGTTTTTATTGATGGCAAGATAAAGCAATAACATGCCGATCAAAATCATAAAACCTTGTCCTGCAGTCATTTGATATAGGCCAGTGTTGTGCCATAAAATTAGTAATTGTTCCATTTGGACTTCTCTATTATTTATGCAATTGAGGCAAGAAGATCACCGACTTTTACAGTGTCTCCAGGTTTAACTGATATAGATGAAATTGTACCGGCTTGTTCAGCGACAATTTGTGTTTCCATTTTCATCGCTTCAAGGATAACGAGTACATCACCTTCTTGTACTTGCTGACCAGCTGCAACTTCTACTTTCCAGATATTTCCTGCTAAAGGCGCTGTAATAGGTTCACCTGCTCCAACCGGTGCTGCGGACTGAGTTGCAGCAGGGGCAGCAACAGGGGTTACATTACTAATATCACCACCTTCTGCAACCTGAACAACATAACTCTGACCATTGACGGCAATAGTATAAACTTCATCATCCGATGCTGGACGTAATGCGGCTTCGGCTGCTTCCATTGTAGGAATAGGCTCAAAAGCATCTGGATTATTACGGTTAGCTAAAAATTTCAAACCAACCTGAGTGAATAGTGCGTATGTTAATACATCATCAACTTCACGCTCACCTTGTTCAAGTTCAATACCATCTGTTTCGGCATGTGCTTGTAATTCAGCAGTCAGCTTCTCCATTTCATCATCAATCAAATCAGCAGGACGACAGGTGATAACTTCAGCACCATCAAGTACTGTTTGCTGTAATTCGCTATTGTATGGAGCAGGAGCCGCACCATACTCGCCTTTTAATACCCCTGCTGTTTCTTTTGTTACTGATTTATAACGTTCACCAGTTAAAACATTTAAAACAGATTGTGTACCGACAATTTGTGATGTTGGTGTAACAAGAGGAATAAACCCTAAATCTTCACGAACACGGGGTATTTCAGCTAACACATCTGCAAAACGATCACTGGCACCTTGCTCGCGTAATTGGCTTTCCATATTAGTTAACATGCCACCAGGAACTTGGGCATCAAGAATACGGGCATCGACACCTTTTAATGAACCTTCAAATTGTGCATATTTCTTTCTAACTTCACGGAAGTAGTCAGCAACTTCTGCTAATAATTCAGTGTTCAAGCCAGTTGCATGTTCAGTATCTTCAAAGATTGATACGATTGTTTCAGTGGCAGAATGACCATATGTCGTAGACATAGTAGAAATTGCACTATCTATAGTATCTACGCCAGCTTCAACTGCTTTTAAAATCGTTGGAGTCGATAAACCAGTAGTGGCATGAGAGTGTAGTTGAATAGGGATATCAACAGCTTGTTTGAGTCCTTTAACTAATTCATAAGCAGTGTATGGTTTAAGCAAACCAGCCATATCTTTAATACATAGGGAATGGGCACCCATGTCTTCAATACGTTTTGCTAAATCAAGCCATGAGTTAAGGTCGTGTACCGGACTCAATGTATATGAAATTGTACCTTGAGCATGGCGATCATTTTCTTGCACAGCCTTGATTGCCGTCTCAAGATTACGAGGATCATTCATTGCATCAAAGATACGGAATACATCAACGCCATTGATGGCAGCGCGCTCAACAAATTTTCTTACAACATCATCAGCATAGTGGCGGTAACCAAGCAGATTTTGGCCACGAAGTAACATTTGTTGAGGTGTATTTGGCATCGCTTCTTTCAAACTACGAATACGATGCCAAGGATCTTCACCTAAATAGCGAATACATGAATCAAAAGTTGCGCCGCCCCATGTTTCGACAGACCAGTAACCAACTTGGTCAAGTTTTGCAGCGATAGGCAGCATGTCATCAAGACGTAGACGTGTAGCAAATAGTGATTGATGAGCATCACGCAATACGACGTCTGTGATACCTAGTGCTTGTTTAGAATTGGTCATAAATGGCCTTTCTGATATTTAGTGGTATTGGGAAGTACGGTTCGCTATTTTTTGTCTGAGCGAAATTTATGTACGGCCGCAGTTAATACTGAGATTAATGTTTTATCATCGGTTTGAACAGGTTCTGCAAGGGGACCATGTGGGGGGATAAATGTAGTTGGAGCGGCAACACCCTCATCAGGAATAACACCAATATTTTTCTCAATCTTGATAATAATCCATGACATTAATGACGTCACAATGACTAATAATGTCAAAAATACAAACACAAAACCCATGCCAAACAGCATTAAGTTTACGCCTTCTTCTATCAAACTAGGTGTATCCATATATCGTTACCCTTACAACAATCAACGACTTAAGTTACTAATCAATAACTTAATACAAAACGACTGATTATTATATCATCTATAGGAATTAAGGCATGATTTGCAGGCACTAAAATGCTAGAAACTCTCCTGATTGTTGGTAGCGATGCACTAGATTTACCAGCTTTTCTGTTGATTTTCTCGCCTTTTCTGTGTGTTTCATTGGTGCAGAATCAGGATGGAGTATTTTGTAAAAATCATCAATATCCTCAATCATCATGTCTTTAGCTCGTTGTGACATATTGTTTAGGAATTTATTAACAATCTCCTTGCTATCCTTCATATACCAAAGAAACTGTTTGATTTCGTCGGATTGAAGTTCGCGTAATAAGGTCTGAATTTCTCTATCTTCTAATTGGCCAATCATTTTTGCAGGCAGCCGATAGACTTCTTCCTCAGTAGCTACAGCAAAGCGTGGTTCAATATCTGGAATATAATGCACACACTTCAAACCAAGCGTTTGAATTTGGAATGCATTCAACGTTAGAGAAAGATTGATGTCATCACTGTCTATTTGCAGTGTAAACTCATTATCATTAATTTGAGTTAATTGAGGCTCGATATCACTAGCAATAATTGAAACTTTAACGGCCATGCTGCTGTTCTCCAGAGAATGTAGGCATAATGCACACTATTTTAAGCATACTTTGAGAATAATATGACACCTGCTTCAAAAGATTTCTGGTTTTTACCTTTAGGCGGTACAGGTGAGATCGGCATGAATATGAATCTATATGGCCATGATGGTCAATGGTTAATGGTGGATTGTGGTGTCATATTCGATAAAAATACCGACGTAGATGGCGAACAGATAAGTAGCAACCGCCCTCATGTACAAATGGCAGATCCGCAATTTATTGCTGATAGACGAGATCAATTAGCTGGTATTGTTATTACCCATGCCCATGAAGATCATATCGGTGCTGTGCCGTATTTATGGGAAAAATTACGTTGCCCAGTCTATACCACTGCATTTACAGCTGAGATCTTACGCAGGAAGCTGATTGAAGTTGGCTTAGTTAAAAAAGTCCCAGTGATCATTGTTCAAGATAATGCCCGGCTTGATATTGGCGTATTCCATGTTCAGTGGGTGACATTAACTCACTCGATTCCTGAACCTTATGGTTTGAAAATTTCTACACCCGTGGCATCAATCTTCCACACAGCTGATTGGAAATTAGATCCTAAACCTTTGTTGGGCAAACCCTATAAAGAAAATGATTATAAAAAGGTCGGCGAATCAGGCATTGATGCCATGATCTGTGATTCCACTAATGCCGATGTACAGGGCTGGTCTGAATCTGAAGCGAACCTGCATAAAGGTTTAAAACATCATATTGAAAAGGCAAAGGGGCGAGTGATTGTTGCCTGCTTTGGTAGTAACCTCGCAAGACTTCATACTATTGCTGAAATTTCACGGGAAACAAACCGTCATCTAGGTTTATTAGGTCGCTCATTAATCAATATGATGCAAGCAGCCAAAAAGACCGGCTTGTGGACATCAGTAGAAACCAGCGTTGACCCACGTCACCTTGGTTATTTGCCAGCACACACTGTGTTGATCGTAGCAACGGGAAGTCAAGGCGAACCTAGAACTGCTTTGAATAGATTAAGCACAAATGGCTTTCGTGATATGCAGCTTGAACCGGGCGATACAGTAATTTTTAGTTCAAAGATGATCCCTGGTAATGAGCTTGCTATTAACAACATGATTGAGCGTTTAAAAGCGATGCAAGTTGATGTGATTACGGCAGATGAAAGTGCCTTGCCAATTCATGCATCTGGTCATCCAGCAAGCGATGAATTAAAAGCCATGTATGGCTGGGTAAAGCCTGATTGTGCTATTCCTGTTCATGGTGAGTTACATCACCTAAAAGCCAATGCAGGGATTGCAAAGTCACAAGGTATTCATCGCCAACTAATCGGTAAGAATGGTGATCTTTATCTAATATCACCTGTATCAGGAGTACGTAGAAATGTAGTTAATACTGGTCGATTAGGTATTGATAATAAAAGAAAACTTGTGAAGATGTAATTAACTTTTATTTGCTTATAAGTCTATATTTATTTAATTACCACAGAGACACTGAGTTCACAGAGATAGAATATATAACTTACTCTGTGTTCTTTGTGTCTCTGTGGTTAATCATAGTTTACTTAACTCGCATACCCGGCTGTGCACCATCATCAGGGTTTAAAATAAACAAGTCTTTACCACCTGGGCCAGCTGCTAACACCATTCCTTCTGACATGCCAAATTTCATCTTGCGAGGTGCTAAATTAGCCACCATTACGGTTAGTTTTCCAACTAAGTCTTCAGGGTTATAAGCTGACTTGATTCCAGCAAAAACTTGCATCTCACCGTTACCAATATCAAGTG
>Ga0209495_1000846_pt1 | contig 22422 bp, 23 predicted proteins | sample EN1Hudsemesocosm_FD_184629 | JGI IMG/M metagenome (GOLD analysis project Ga0209495, IMG submission 184629) | Methane-oxidizing microbial communities from mesocosms in the Hudson Canyon - EN1E Hudson Canyon (SPAdes) (version 2) | ecosystem: Environmental > Aquatic > Marine > Cold seeps | place... | reverse complement strand
TCGTAAAAATAGAGAAGATATTTCGCCCATGGAGTTCCACTTTATTACTGGACCTCAAAAACACACTTTACTTATTAGATGGATCCATCCATTTTGTGATGCACGTGGAACCGAGTTGATTCTTAAATTTTTATGTACTGATGACATTAATCTACGGATGAAGTTTGGGACACCAGAAACAAAACCTTTAGTAAATATTCAATTAGAAAAGTATCGATGGTGGCAAAAAATAAACCTCTTTTTTAAAGGTAAGAATTTCATTAAGAAATTAGATGCTCTACCATCAATTCAGCCTTTAACTAATACTAAGGGCCCAAAGAAACTTAATTTTTTAATCCAACGATTAACTGAAAGTGAAAGTCAAAAGGTCATCCAACTTGCTCGCAAACATGTTGGAATAACAGGGACAAGCCTGTATTACATAGGTTGTCTAATGCGTGCACTTGATACTTTTTACACAAGCCATCAAGGGGAAGCTTATTGTGTTCCTTACGCTTTTAATTTACGCAAACAACGTGCCGTAACGCCAATGACTGGCAATCATATCTGCGCACTATTCGCTCAAGCGCCACGAAACATCTTAGACAACAGAGATGAGCTTTTTAATTACTTAAAAAAGCAAAATCACGATGTGATTAGAAATCAACAAGATTATGCATTTCTACCGCTTATGTGGGCGGGTAGTTGGCTTTCACTTAATGATTATGGAAAAGTATTACGATTGACCGACTCAGGTAGTGAGCGAAGCTCATTCTGGTTTTCTGACATTGGGCAATTAAACTTCCCAAATAATAAATTTCTTGATTCAGAAATTAAATCTATATTCCATATGTGTCAGGTAACCACCCCACCTGGGCTTGCTTTTTTATCCTGTATTTATAAAAATCGACTCACCTTTAGCTATAGTTTTATAGAACCCCTTACTAATTGTGAGCAAATAAAAATGCTACAAGATATAGTTCGTTTAGAACTTCTTGGACAATCTTAGTCTCTTAAATTATTTCATTTTCTTGTCTACTTTAATTTAAAACAACCAAATGTCATTACTAGCACCCTTCGACAAAATTTGTAATGAAACTCCAGAACAGATAGCTCTTATCCAAGAAGACCGACAACTTTCTTATTCTCAATTGCAACAAAAAGTCCGTAAACTTAGCACATTACTTAAGACAAGAAATGAAGACTACCAGCGTATTGCTATTGCACTAGACCGTGGGATTGATTCCGTCATCGCCATTCTTTCAGTCTTAGACGCTGGCATGTGCTACGTTCCATTAGACATTAAAAACCCCGACATAAGATTACGTTATATAGTCAAAGATGCTGATGTTCAATGTATTATAGGTGCAAATAAACGGCCCTGCTGGGTAGATGAAAAAATCTCATGGCTCGACATAAATAACACTTATGAAAACAACTCGTCCACGTTAAATACTTTAACTCCGCCTTTAGGCCCTAATACCTTAGCAGCGATTCTTTATACATCTGGATCAACGGGTAATCCAAAAGGCGTTGCCATAAGCCACATGGCTATAGAAAACTTTACTCGTTGGTGCCGTACTGTTTTTAACATTAACAGTGAGGATAATGTAGCTTCATTATCTCCATTCCATTTTGACTTAAGTACATTTGATATCTTTTGTAGTTTAAATAATGGTGCAACTATACATTTTATACCTGACTCCTTAACCATGGCTCCCAGTCGACTGACATCTTGGTTGGAACAACACGGCATAACCATTTGGTACACTGTCCCATCTATACTCCGATTTATTACTTTAAAAGGGTCACTCAAAGATAGAAAACTACCCTATTTAAAAACAATCTTATTCGCAGGTGAAGTGTTTCCTACAACTGAACTTATCAAACTTTGTAAACTATTACCTTCGGTTGATTTTTTTAACTTATTTGGCCCAACAGAAACTAATGTTTGTTGCTACTGGCATGTAGAACGGGATAGACTTGAAGTTAACACGCCTATTCCTATTGGGCTACCAACATCGAATTCTACGTTAAAAATTAACCCAGAAAATTCCGAGTTACTTGTTAAAAGCAAAAATAATCTTTCTGGCTATTGGCAACAAGGAAAATTGACACATCTACTTTCAGACACCGATTATTTTCATACAGGCGATAAAGTGTCATTGAATAAATATGGTGAGTATTGTTTTCACGGCAGGATTGATAGGATGCTTAAATGTTCAGGTTATCGAATTGAACCCGCTGAAATTGAACAACTCATCTTACAATACAGTGAAGTGGTAAATTGTGCTGTTATTGGCATTACTGACAGTGCCAATACTCAGCGCCCAGCTGCTATTCTTGTTTTAAAACCATCTGCAAATTTAAAATCTATTATTTCATTACTAAAAACACATTTACCTGTTTATATGCATCCGTATAAATTCATGATAGTAGAATCACTACCTTATCTAACCAATGGTAAAACTGATTACCAAAGCCTCCAGCAGACATTTAAATAGACATTATGGATTTACCACCTATTGAGGAATCAAACGCATCAAAGAAACGTTTCATTTACAGTGCTGAATCAGGCTTATTTAAACATGCTATTCCTGCAACTAAAGGAGGAAACAATAATGACTTTGCTTCCTTAGTCTCAGCTCACAAAGCACTAGGAAATAAATCCTTAGACTGTGGCTTAATACTATCCACCAATGCACATATATGGGGCGCAATATTCCCGATGCTAAATTATGGAAACATTGCCCAACAAAATACCTATTTAGAAAAACTATTAGATGGGAAACTCATTAGTGGTCATGCTATCACCGAACCTCAAGCAGGGTCTGATTTAAATGCCCTGACTATGACCGCCGAAATTAAGAACAATATCTTCATCCTCAATGGTCATAAGCGATTTATTACGAACACACCTATTGCTGATGTAATGATAGTTTATGCCTGCATTGAGAACGCCCTCACGGCTTTCATAATTCATGCTGATGACAACGGCGTGAAGTTTCTTGATAACCCCACAGTCAATGGCTGTATAACTGCACCTATGGGCGACATTATCTTAGACAACTGTAGGATTCCATTAACCAGACAGTTAGGGAAAACGGGTGCAGGTAAAATTATACTCCAACAGGCCTTAGAATTAGAACGCGCTTTTATTTTTGCGGGAATTAGTGGTGTTATGGAATGGCAATTAGAATCAATTATCAAATATAGCCGTCAACGTATAGTTAATGATAGACACCTAGGAAAACAACAAGCCATAAGCCACAAAATAGCAGAAATGAAATTAAGATTAGATACAATAAAACTCTGGGTTAATGAATGTGCCCGATTGAAGGATAATAACAAACGAATCAGCCTTACCAGCGCACAAACAAAACTATTTGCATCTGAGGCATTCTTACAATCAAGTCTTGACTCAGTACACATTATGGGTGGTAGTGGGCTATTGAATGATAATCCTCTACTTATGCTGGTAAATGATGCTCTTGCTAGCAGATTATTTTCTGGCTCGTCAGAAATACAAAAAAATATAATTGCTGCCTTATTAGGAACCGGCGAAGGCTTTAAGACAGTAGGAAGAAACCCTTAGCCATTATAACTCTAATGTAACCAATGCTTCGTCAAGACATGAATTCATTTGACCTCCAATAGGTGTTAAAACGCCTGCTTCTCTTGCCAGTCGCCGAAAATTACCCGACCTATTTGTCATCTCGGAAGCTACTAACATTAATTCTAATTCTAATGGCGACTGTAGTTTCATGAGATTCTTAACAAGGGCAGCATCAACACCATTGCAACCAAAATCTCCTAATGACAATGCTCTTGATAAGCCATAAAATTGCTTCATACGGCTTTCGCATAATTGGCTATACCTCAGTTTATTTTTTTTATTTTTCAACGATGCTTTAATAGCTACCGATGCTATAGCTGCGTTATAAAAGGCATTCTGAACACCATGTGAAAATATCGGATCAACAAATGCTGCTGAGTCACCAATACAATAGTAGTTTTCACCACACATATTGTTAGAATAATAAGAATAATCTGGACGATATCTTAGAGACCCTTCTATGAATTGTGCAGGCTCAAGCAACTTACTCAAATAGGGCAAGTTTGAACAAGTTTCTTTAAAAAATAATTCGCGCTTTCTTGCATCCATTGTTTTACTAGTTTGAGTAGAAAGAATCAAACCAACACTGGTTTTATTACGCAAAACAATATGCCAAATCCAACCCTCTCTAAAAGACATCACAAAAGTAACTGGCTTTATTTCTGCTAGTGAGTCTGGCATGTGGCTTCTTCTATCTACACCAACATAACGAGAATTTTCAAAATAACCCCACATTGAAAGAAAATTATATTGCGAACTAATCGTTTGGCGTGTTTTAAATTTTTTTGCTAAAAAAGAACTATGTCCACTTGCATCCACCACAAATTGGCACCGAATTACGCCTTTAGAATTAACCTCATTACGTTTTTCTATATAAGAAACCTCAGGCAAATTATCATCATCAAAGTTAACGTCTTTAACAACTACCTCAGTAAATATAGACGCGCCATTTGATATGGCATGTTGTAATAAAATATTATCAAAAACATCTCTCTCTACATGTAAACCGGGTTCTGAATAACCAAAGTCAGAAAATAGAATTTGATGAATTTTTTTATTCCAAACTGTTACACCTCCAGCCTTAGCCAAAAAACCTTCTTTTTTTATTTTATCTGATACCCCGAGTAAATCAGTGAATTTCCAAATATGTGGGATCAAACTTTCGCCCACTTGATTTCGTGGAAAAGACACACGTTCTAGTACGACAACATCAATACCTGCTTGGGACAAGCTCGTTGCAATACTGCTTCCAGCCGGCCCCCCACCTATAACCAATACGTCGCATGCTGTTGGAATAGAATTCACTAAATCACCTAATTTTTTCCAGATAAAAAATCAACAGGAAACCATCTTCCTACTAGACGGCAATAGTTCGTATAATCATGACCAAATGTTTTTTGTAACTCCGGTTCTTCATAAAACATTATTATCATCTGGAAAGATAACATGACTATGAAGACATATAGCAACAAAAAAATACTCAACGAAATAACGTCCAACCCAATAATAAATAGCAGGACACCCATATACATTGGATTCCTAGAATAGGAATATAACCCTCTAATGACTAATATCTTCGGCGCATCATAAGGAAATGGCGTCCCTTTGCCATATTTATAAAAATCCCATACACACCAACAATAAATATAAAAACCAACTAACATTAACAGTGCACCAAAGGAAACAGTGTTTCCAATGAACTCAATATTCCCATCTAAAATAAGTAATGGCAATAATACGGCTATTGTTCCTGGAACTAGCAAAGTGAAAAAAATATTCTTCAAAAAAAACATGTTAGATATTTAGTATTAAAATTTAAACTTTTGATATTCACTTATCATCAGTCAACGATGCCCTAATTACTAATGGACACAACAGAAACCCAAGGATTACGCCACAAGCGACCACGCCAGACAGTAATCTTAATGACGTGCTTTCAGCTAATAACATAGAACCAAATGCTACTGAGCTCGTACACATGGATGCTGCCATTGCTTGATAGGTTAATGAAAGATCACCACTCCTATTTTCCTGATAAAAAATACCGTAATCTACACATATGGCAACCACAAGGAGAAACCCGACTAAATGTAGAAAACTAATAGCCTCTCCTGCATATGACCAAACCGCAAGAATAATAAAAGCAGCCAGTACAGCTGGCATTAATGTTTGTATCGTTATACGCACATTTTTGTAACGAAATAGTAATAAAAACCCAATTATGACTAAACCCATTGTGAGTAACCTTTTTGCTCGAGTCATATATTCAACAGTCATTTTATTCAGCATTTCTCGTTGGCTAAAATAATTAGCACTCTCTACACTTGCTAAAGCTAACTTTATCGCCTCAGGGTTATGTTTAGCTAGCCAAATCATAACCAGAGCTTGATTATTTCCAATAATAATATGGCCATCAATCAATTTGCTAGCCGGCGTTCTAAGCACTTGATTTAAAGTGAAGGTGCTTTTATTAGAATATTCCAAGGAACCCAAATGTGACACTGATAACCCTTGTGACATGAGGGCCTTTTTCCAATTTGAAATATTAATATCCGTAAGATGGCTCCGAAGTAGCAATTGGTTTTGCTCTTGTTTTTGAATAGATAAAAGCCACGGATATAACCCAAAATAACTCGACAACTCACCACGACTTTTTAGTTGTTCTAATAGAGAGTAAACCTTCTCAGAGTTTTGAAGTGCGTCTTCTACCGTATCCCCTTTAACTAACACAAACCTACCTGGCTCAATGCTTGTCATGCGAGCACGAATTCGTTGATCGTTTGATTTTAAATAATTTAGCTCGGGCGTTAATTCCTGCATATCACTTAACCATCTAATCGACTGTAACCCAAGTGAAGAGATAACCAATATTAGTACCAAAAACAGGACTAAAAGCGATCTATTTCGCCGACAAAATTGCATCCACGGTATAACAAAAGGGAATGAAAACTTGTGTGAATTCTTCTTAGCATTGAGGTGAGGCAAAATAAAACGAGTCATCAATAAACTTATTAAAATACCACTACATGAAAATACGGCTACTTGTTGAAAACCAGGGTAACCCGAAAAACCTAATGCCATATAACCAATCATAGTGGTAACTCCACCAAGTAACATACTAGGCCATATTCTTGAAATAACCAGAGCCCTTTGATTTGGTTTAACTGCTTGTGAATGCGCTAAAGCGTGAATAGGAAAGTCAATGCAAATACCGACCAAAGTGGACCCAATTGCTATGGTCATTCCATGTACATAGCCAAAAATAATATTAGTAATTAATATCGCGGAGAGAATAACTGTAATCAGTATAGTAAAAACATTAAAAAGCACAGAAAATGAGCGGAAAACTAACAAAAACAATACCACTAAAAGAACAGATGAAATAAGACTAATCTTAATAATGTCGCCCTGTATTAGTTTTTGCGTTGCTGTCGCAAAAACAGGGACACCTGTCATTTCTAATTTATAATTTTTTGATTGTTTTAAAACCAGCTGCTTAAATAACTTATAAATATCACTCTGAATTCGACTTTGTTGGTTAGCATCTAAGCCAGGCGCCGTAGTTTCTAGAATCAAGTTTTGATAAGCTTGATCATTCATCATGTTCTCATGGGAACCTGACCTTATTCCTTCAAAACCACTTAATGTTAAAAGAAGTGGGTCATGAATTACTATTGATTTGAACATTCCTGATTGAGGAGAAAGCAAAAGTTTCTTAAGTAATATCGCTTGTTTTTCGAGCCCGTGTTCCGAAAATAAATTAGACAAATATGGTTCTGGTTTTAAACTAAATATTCCAGCACTATACTCAGGGTAAAAAGCCCTAATTGTCTGGTAAATATCATTTTTATTCTTAGAACTCCAAACATTATTTACACTACGGATTGATCGTAATTCTTTCTGAAATATTTCTATAAAATCATGAGCAACATTTTTTCCCTCAGTTGCGGCAACGGATATCAAGTAACGCCGAGATAATTTTCCTGATTGCATCTCACTTGCTAATAAAACCTCTTCAGAATTTTCTCCTGCAATAATAAAAGCAGAAAGATCTGTTTTAAAATGAACAGTTAAAAATATAGCCAAAAGCAAAATTGGAGGTAACAAGTAAAACCCTAGGCACTTCCATTTAGCCAAAACTATTCTCCAATTAATTCTATATAGAGATCATTCGCCGTAGTGCTAACCTCATAACCGTCAGTATATTTAGTTAACAAAAATGAGCTTACATCACCATCTTCTTGTTGAACAACAACCCTATTTGCAGGTTTGTTAGGTGGCCCCGATACCATGATACTAAACGAAGAATCATCTTTCCTCTTTGGATTCAATCGCATCTCCCAACCATCTTTTTCTGAAGAAAAATCAACTTCATAAAGACGCATTAATAATACTTTATCAGCATGTGCAAGTGCTTTAAAAACAGAAACATTCAAACTTAATGGATCGTCCTCAGGCAAATCAACTTTGTGCCTAATATTTCTCACGGCATCAAAATACAACATACCCTCTGAAGATACACCCATTAATAATCGCTCTGGTTCTAGCTGTTCTCTAATAATAATATTGGGTGGTTTTGAAAACATATAACCACTTGCATACCAAGGGTTATCCATTAATTCTAGCGATCTAGTTTCACGATAACTAATTCGTACTGGTACATTAGAATTCATTCTCTGCATTACCGAATCAAATGTATCTGTAGCTGACAAGTGTGCTGTAAAAGTAAGCAAGCCTAAGCATAGGAGTCTAAAAAACACTTTATTCTGGATCATAAACGCTGTCATTCAATGAAATAAAAACCACACTATTTATCATTACCCTGAACATCCATCCAAACTTTTTGACCATTAACGACCATTGTTCGAATAGTTGATATTGGATCTGGAATTATTAAATCAGGAAACCTTATATGCCTATAGATATATTCAGCGATCACTAATATTCCAATCATTAAGTATATAACAATACCATTAAACAATGCCCACTGTGCATTGTTACCAAAGATAGAAAGAGTGATGCAAGCAATAGCATTAAACGCAAAGAAAGCAGTCCAGATAACGGTTAAAGAGCGACAGTACTCACTAACTCCTGGAGGAAAATCCGAGAATTCTAACCTGACAAAACGCTCAATTAGTGAAGGGCCTTTATTAAGTAAAAGCGTCTTACCAAAAAAACTCATCAGTATTAACTGAATGATTACAGGTAAAATTGTAGCGGTAATTTCCTGTAAATAAAATGCTCCCAGTAATAATAAAATTGCGATTAATATATTTAAAATATTTTTATCTTTATTAACTGCTTTCCTGAGAAAAAAAACCGAGAAAATTACTGGAGCAACCCAAGAAATTCCATTTTCAATAGCTTTGAAAACCAAGTAAGGGTACGCCATAAAAAGAGTAGCAATAAACACCTTATGTATCACCATGATTATTTGAGCTCTCAAACCGCTCAACCTTGACTGGGCTTATATCGAGTAACTAAATGCAATCGATAAAAAATTAGCGAAGATAATAGAAAGTAAAAAACACTTATTGAAATTATAAAACTTGTTTGTGGAATGATAAGAATAGAGCTCAACAATTCAAATGAAATTAAGCAAATTAACATAGATGCAATAGTTTTATTATTAAGCTTTGTGCAGAAATACACACCTAGCGGAGCTCCAATTACGACTACAGGAATTGCTGCTAACCAATAGCTTTCAACTTGTAAAGAAAAACCCCCTACGATAAACAGGTGAGCTGAAAAACCAATAATAGCATTAATAGCCATCAAGATAACTGATGTGGGAGTAGAAACTTTTTCTGATAAACGGAAGAGTAATACCATTACCGAAAAACAAATTATATCAATACCATTACCTACCAATCCCGTCATTACGCCGCCAACAAAACCAGATAAAACTAAAATGGATTTTTCTACTATACTGAAAACAGGTAACGAATTGTTATAAGATCGCTTATTCCAATTCACTATCGCCAATGTCAATGCAAAACTAGCAATCACCATGCTAAATAACATTTTTATAAGATTACTTGGTAATAACTCTGCTATTAAAATTGACCCCAGAAAAACTCCAAATACCCCTCCCAAACTCGCCCACCACACAATACGCCATTCAATCGGAATACGCATGATAATAATGGATAGAGTTGCTGCAGACATCCCCACACTTTGAATGGCCAGTGAAAAAATTTTGGCATCTAATGCTGGAATACTTAGAATCTTAGTAAATACAGGGAAAGCAATAGCACCACCACCACTACTTGTAGCGCCAGCAATAAAGGAACCAAAAACCATAGTGAGTGTAATAGGCCAATTTTTTTCTAGAATCAGTTGGGAATTAGGAAAGGTATAGCCATACCAAACAATCCAAACGGATAACATAATGATAAAACTAATTAGTAACTTTTTATTGTGCTTTTTCATTCGTATTCTTGATCAATAATTTCCAAAAGTCTTCCCTTTTTTTAATACCTATTATTTGTTGCGTCGTTTGTATTCCAGAAACACAAACACCGTAAATACCTCCTCCAGGAGAAGCCCAGTGCCCTGAAAAATATAACCCATTAATTGGAGATTTATTTTGAATACGTAACGCGCCCACTTGATTTGGGGTTACATCCCAGCCATAAGCAGAACCTTGACTGTTTTGAGTATATCGCTCCATCGTAGCAGGAGATCCTGCCTCAACAAATAAAATATGATTCTTTAGTTCTGGGACAATACGCTCAGAAAGATCTAACATCGTCTGAATGATTTTTTGTTTTGATTCTTTCCATGAACTTACAATGTTATATGGGAGTAACGTGGTCAGTACTAATAAATGTTCTCCATCTGGTGCAAGTGTTTTATCAATTAGTGTAGGTGCAGTCAAACTAATCCATGATATTTCACCTCGCTTGGTTTGAGTGAAATTTTTCTCATGGTCAAAACTACTATAAAAAAATGATTCATGGCCAATATTCATCCTATGTAAGTCTAAATCAGTAGCGATATATATGGCAAAAATAGAGAGTGATTGCTGCATAGCCCTAGCTTTCTTAAGATAGCGTGCCGGAAAGTACTTTTCCCCTACCATCTCATAGACGGTTCTACGGAAGTCAGCATTGGAAATAACTATATCCGCATTTATTACAGCGTTGTTGGCGATAACTCCTGTAACCTTACCCTCCTCGACATTAATTTTTTCAACACTCGATTTATATTGTATTTCCCCCCCATAAAGTTCCAACCCCTTAACCATAATATCAGCTAATTTCTGAAACCCACCTTTACAATAATAAGAACCATCGACCACATACCCTGCCAACATGGCACTCCAATACACAAAAGAAACCTTTGAAGGAGGTAATCCTAAATATGGCCAATTGGTAGAAAAAACAGCTAACAACTTTTGATCTTTTATATACTCTAAAGCAACTTCTTCTAGGGTACATTTTCTATATTTAAATAAAACAGGCGTTAATTGTTCAATTTGCTCAATGTCCATTGCTGACTTCGAATTATCCATAAGCATTAACTCATCAGTTAATTGCAAACATAAATTAGTTAACTGAGAAATACCTTCGCGCTCCTTTGGGAATACAGAGGCTAACCTGTCCACAAAACTCTCAACGGTTTGTGGCAAACTAGCGCTGAACCCTGGGAAAGAAACATGACTGAACGGATTTATGTTTATAAATTCAATTTCATCTAATAACTCCAAGGCACAGATGGTTTTATAAATAGCTTGTCCACCAGCATACCCGTCAGCACCACATCCGCTTATAAGGTGGACACAAGAATCAAAATGATATTTTTTACGTTTAAAACCATGCGAGTAACCTCCTGGGCGGTCATGCGCTTCTAGAACAAGGACTTTTCTACCAAGCTTGGCTAATAAGGCCGCTGATGTCAGACCTCCAATGCCACTTCCAATAACAATCACATCGTATTGATTCAATGTGACACAACTCCGAGTTTCTGAAGTAATATAGTCGGAGACTCATAACACATTTCATTTGTAATTATGTTAACAGCCACTTGATACGTATGCCCATGGGTCAAACGTATTCTGGTTGATTTATCAAAAATGGCGTAATTAATTTTCAATCTATTTTCCCATTCGGTAATTCCTGCATAAATAATTAACTTCTGTTCAAACCTTGCTGCTTTAGCATAGCGAACACGAATATCAATCACAGGCCATGTGAAGCCAGAATCGCGCATTTCCATGTAGCCATAACCAATCTTATCCAGTAGTGCACATCGTGCAATTTCAAAATATTTCACATAATGACCATGCCAAACGATTTCCATTAAATCGACATCAAAAAAAGGAACTTCAAGTTCGACTTCGCAATCGACAATGGATTTATTCATACAATTTCCAGTAACGAGAACGAATTAATTGAATACAAAGCCTTAGTTCTTGCTCCATGGCTCTGTCAGTATCCAAAAAACTAATTTTCTTTCTAAGATGAGTAATAGTCTCTTTTACTTCTGCGCTCATACCATCGTCATTCCCTCGTAATTCAACACCCTGTACAACAGCAATTAATGTTGCTGCTGCAACTTGTTCTGTCAATTCCAGCACTCTGATACAATCTCTAGCAGCGATAGTACCCATACTTACTTTATCTTGATTATGACATTCAGTAGAGCGTGAAAATACGCTAGCCGGCATAGTGTTTTTTAACGCTTCTGCTGTCCAAGCAGAAACTGAAATTTGTACTGCTTTAAAACCATGATTAAGTGCAATTTGTTCGCCTGATGCTCCTGATAAATTTGCAGGCAACCCATGGTTGAATTTTGAATCCACAAGTTGAGCCATTTGCCTATCCATTAAGTCTGCTAAATTAGCAATAACATTTTTCATACTATCCATTGCAAATGCGATATGCCCACCATAAAAGTGCCCACCATGTAAAATATGACCAACTTCATCATCAATATCTACAATCGGGTTATCATTCGCACTATTAAGTTCATTTTCTATAAATTGACGAAATAAGGGTAACCCATCTTCTAATACACCGATTATATGCGGTGCACAACGTATGGAATACCGATCTTGTAATCTATTGTCGTTACGTGGCGTTTCAGCTAAATAGTGCAAATCACCTCTAATTCTTGCAGCTACTTTGATTTGTCCATTGTGAGGTTTTACTGAAAATAATTTTTCATCAAAATGAAAAACATTTCCACTTAAAGCTATTGAAGCTAAACTAGTGATCCTCGTACACAGTTGCGACAGATATTCCGCACGTTGGTAAGCAAGACAAGCTACCGCAGTCATAACAGCAGTACCATTCATTATCGCAAGCCCTTCTTTGGGCTTCAAAAGTAGTGGCGAAATATTTAAACCTTTATAGACATCTAGTGTGGGTTGTTTTTTCTGTTGGTATATAACATCTCTTTCCCCCGACAGTACAGCCGCCAAATACGATAACGGCGTTAAGTCGCCACTGGCGCCTACTGACCCTTCCTGCGGTATTAAAGGTAAAATATTTTCCTTCAATAACTGTGCTATTTTCTTTAACAATAAATATCGAACACCTGAATACCCCTGAGATAGGCTTATCATTCGTACGACCATTATTGCTCTGGTTTGTTTTTGATCAAAATATTCACCTAAGCCGCAACCATGGAATGTATATAAATACTGTGGCAATTTAGGGACATCTTGTAAAGATATTGGCGTTGTGCATGAGTCTCCAAAACCTGTGGTCACTCCGTAAACACACCCCTCTTCTGCAAGTAATGAATCAATTAATTTAGCCCCCCTATCTATCCTGTCGATAAAATTCGGATCTTCACTTAATACTAATTCACTTGAATCCTCAGCTATTAAACAAACATCTTCAATAGTTAATGCTTTACCCGAAATAACAATCTTGTTACCCATATTAGGTCCGCCAAAAATCATAAAAATTGAACCATTGCAAAGGTTCCTCTATACAGTATTGTTGTAATCGCCCTGCATAAACCTGCACACTCTTTTGTATTTCCTCGGTACGTTTTTTACGAGAAAAAAACAGTTGATTACTAAAATGGTCAAAATAGATCACATGCTTATTCTTTTTTCTTAAACAAAATACAGTGTAAACAGGACACTTTAATAATGATGCCAATATAAAAGGTCCTTGTGGAAAAGAAGCTAATTGCCCAAAGAATTCTACTCGGGTAACTCTATACTCCCCTGATACGGGTGTTCTATCTGCAGCAATAATAACCAATTCGCCAGCTTCTATTTTGTCTTGCAATCGCATGACAGTCTCAGGACTAATTGTGGATACCTCAATTAGTTCTATTCTTGTAGATTCAGCGTATTTATTTAGTAAGGCATTAAATTTCTCACTGTGCTGAGTATGAAGTAAAACATTTATAACAATGTTTTTTCGAACAGCCGCTATCGCACGGCAAACATCTAAATTTCCTAGATGTGACCCCAAAAGTAGCAACCCTTGATTTTCATTACAATGATTAATAATTTCTTCACGGCCATGGTATTCAACATCGTTTAATCTGAAATCACCTGACCATACTGCAACTTTATCAATAAGCGCATTAGCAAAAACAATGAAATGTTTATAACTACACAACAACCCACCATTAATTGACTGATCCGAAGAATAATTGGCTATCTTCAACAAATAATCTCGACTGGACTTACGTCCTTCTTGATTAATTATCCAATAATAACTAACAACTGGGTACAAGAATATTTGTAATATACGGCGACCAAACCAAAGATGAACTTTCAGTAAAAACTCCATTCCTAAAATGAATCCACTTTCTTCAATTTTAGACCAGTGACTCATGATAAATGCCTACCTACTAATTTAGGCAACCGTGAAATCATGCCTAAAAACAACTGAGCATGCTTTAAAGAAATTAATAAGTTATCCTGCAGCATCCTAAAGTGCGATATCCCATCTTCAGGGTAATGAACATCAGTTGGTATGTTTATTATATCCAAACCATGCCAGTACAACTGAACAACAATATCTATATCGAAGTCCATTTGATGCGCTATTTTGGTAGAACTTAATAGTGAATCAACTGCTAACAAAGGGTAGCAACGAAAACCACACATACCATCATTAATAGCAAACGATAAGGTGTTAATCCAAATCCATAAATTAGTGACCATTCGACCATACAGACGTTTTCTAGGGACTGTGTCATCAAAACAAGGTTTACCTAAAATAAGATGGTTTGGGTAACTGTTACTTATTGATACAAAATGACTTATATCTTCAATTTTGTGCTGTCCGTCGGCATCAATCTGGATTGCATGACTAAAACCATTACGAATAGCTAACAAAAACCCATCAATGACCGCTGCTCCTTTTCCACCATTAGAGTCTCTGTTATAAAGCGTAAGCCACTGGCTTTCTTCCTTAGCAATATTATTTAAGATCGCAGAGCATTCAACTGAGCTGCCATCATTAATTAAAAAACAATGCAAAGCTAACGGCCGCAATCTTTCGATAACTTTTTTTAAAGCCTTATGATGGTTATATACAGGAACAATTACACAAATTTTCATATAATAAATTTAACTATAATTAACACAACATCATTCCCCTAGCACAGGAATAACTACTGATAAACCATCCTACCCGAACTGTGCACTCCCTCTGAAGAACTCAATTCAAAATACAACTTACCAACACTCTCGTCCCAATTTATTTTCATTGTGATAATACTGCCAGGACCAATAATATGCTTAAATTTGATAACTTCCATCCTTACAAATTCACCCTTAAAAGAAAAAAATATTTTCGCAAAATATTCTACCCAACTAATTTGGGTGACTCCAGGTAAAACGGGTTGTCCTGGGAAATGCCCTTCAAAATATATTATCTTGGGTAATATTTTTAACCTCATTACAAGATGATTGTTTTTTTGGGTACAACTTATGATCATTGGAAAATAAGTTGTAGGGAGTGACATTACATGACTAATTAATGACTGATTGACTTTTCCTTCTGCAGTCAATGGAATATCATTTATAAATAACCATTTCCTGGGTAATGCAACTCCCTCAAATGCAACAAATAATAATTTTCTTAATTTCAAAATAAAAGCAGGTCTACCAATTTCTTGAAATAACTGATTACCTAATTCAGTTAATACTAGCGTAACTGCTATTTTATCTCTTTGATCATTTAGTTTTAATGCAACTGAGGTTTCCACTAGATCAATTGCATTTAAGTAATGTTCTAATTCATCTAAAGATAACCGTTTATCCTCTACTTTAACAATACGATCAATACGACCTAATAAAGTAAAAAACCCATTGGTATGGAGTTGAATTTTATCATCTAAAACATAAGATTCACTTGAGGCTAAATATGGTGATGTCAAGTGGGCTATGTCATAGCCTTTAACTGTAATTTCAAGATTAACAAATGGTGTCCATAATTCATTATCAATATGCTTTCGCCAAGCAATACCTCCAGTTTCAGAGCTACCATATACTTCTATAACTTTATGCCCACAGAATTGAAATATTTGCATACTAGTCTGTTTAGGTAAAACCCCACCAGAACTAAATATAACGGTCAATCTCCGCAGGTCAGTCCATGGGGTATATTCATCCAACCTTTTTAATTGCGCTGGACTACCCACCCAGCAACCTTCATTTTCACTAACTACTGTTATTAATGACTCAGGACTTATATATTTTTTACTATAGAAACACCGACCGGCCATAAGTGGCCATAATACTCGAAATATTAACCCATAGACATGTTGGTGACTTACTGTCCCTAATACTGCAGAGGTCTTTAATTTATCGCCCCAATAAAATTCAAGAGTTTCAATTTCACACTGAAATTGCTGTAACGTTTTTTTTATTTCTTTTGGTCGTCCTGTAGAGCCTGATGTGAAGATTACAACCCCTGAGTTTTTAAGATCTAGTGGTTGTAATTCAATGAAGTTAGAACCGTTGAGGCTATTGGGTAGATTTAGTTCTTGCCCATGCCATTCCCCAACTAAAATACAATCTTGATTTAATAGTTTTTCAGCCGTACCTACTTTGTTATTGCCTGCTATCCATGGTTCTTTTCCACTATGCAGGAGGGCAAACAAGGCAACACAAAAAAGATAGGCATCTTCATAATATAACGCATAGTTTTTACTAGTCATGCTAGAAAAAAAACCAGCTAACACTCTAACATCACGATTAAATTGTGTGCCATCCACATATGAATTCTGAAATTTGGCAATGATTTTGTTGCTTCCGACTTCTAAAGCGCAGTGGCTCAATAACGTTAATTTAGCGCTCATAATATTCTTGATTAATTCGGACCCAGTACTCAATACCCATTAATAAACCTATTAATACGTATGAAATAAATCCATTATATAAACTCCATACAGCTAAACTACCCCACAGTGCAGTAACCGTTGCAATTGAGCCATTAATAACAAAAAAAAAGCACCAAACCTTACACACTTTACGTGTATAACAAACTCCTTCTTCAGGCAAATTAGGGTACTGTTTCCTTGCAAACATTTCTATTACAGTAGGTGGATTAAATAAACTTAATAAAAAAATGAGAAACAGAACAAGATTCACAATTACGGGGTAAAAGCGTAAAGAAATTATATTGTTATGCCAAGCAATAAAACAATAAAAAGCTAAACTCAAAAAAAGAATAAGATAATTACAATTCCTGCTGCCTCTAGTGAGAACCCACCTGACTAAAAATAAAGCTAGCAATATAGAAGCAACTACCCATGGCTGAAAATAGCCTATAGTAAAATAAACCACAAAAGGGTATAGGATTGTTAAAACACTGACAATGACAGCAAGAAAAGTTATTTGCTTAATCATCAACAAGCTTACTTACAGACGCCATAACATCTTGGATTGTCCTTGTGTTTTTAAAATCTTCAGGCCTAACATCTTTCCCTGTAATTTCTTTTAATTTTACTATCATATCTACGGCATCAATACTGTCTAAATCAAGATCCTCATTTAAACGAGCATTGGGTGTTATTAATTCACTGTCAATTTCAAACATTTCTTCCATGATTTTCTTAATGATATCTAACACTTCTTTTTGCTTTGTCATGCTTTTGATTCCTGCGTAGATTCAATGAATATTGCTAACGCTGACACCGATGAAAATATTGTTTTAACATCATCCTTTTCTGCATTTATGCGTACACCATATTTCTTTCTTATTTCTAACCCTAGCTCTAAGGCATCAATAGAGTCTAAGCCTAACCCATCATTAAATAGAGGGTCAGAACTACTTATATCCCCAATGGTTAAATCCTCTAGATCTAAAGAATCAATAATTAATTGTTTTAATTCATTTTCCATGTTTCTTATCAACCCCCCGTTGCTTACTAAAAAAGTCTAATAGATATTTATTAAACCGACGTACTGCAATTGTTCTGTGCTCCATTTTTAGAAAATCAGAAATATCAATATCATCCTTTACATGCATAGATAAATGAACGCGTGAAGATGGAATCTGATACCACTTTTCCGCCTTCGTCAAAGTACTAGGATTACAATTTATTACTACTGGAGTTACTAAAGCGTTTGCTTCCAATGCAATCCTAGCTGCGCCACGTGTAAACACATATTCCTTTCCAGGTACAGAGCGCGTACCTTCCGGAAAAATGATCATAGTACCTCCTGCTTTCAAAAATGAAACACAATCGTTTATCATTTTCTCGGAATCTCCATTACTAATATATCCAGCATTAACAACTGGCCCTTTCATAATAGGGTTGTTCCATAACTCTTGTTTTACAATACAATTAGCTTCTGGCACTCTGCTTACCAACAGTATTACATCTATCAGAGTCGGGTGATTAGCAACAATCAATTGCCCCGGCCTATTTAATTTTTCTAATCCATCAAAGTTATATCTAAGCACACCAGTGCGACGCATTAATTCTAAGAACAAAAAAAAACTGTAGTGCACACATAAGCGCGCACGTTGTTGCTTTTGAATTACATCACTAGAAAAATATGACATAACGGGAAAGACAAACAAGCGGAGTATTATCCCGCCAATTCCAAAAATAAAAAAACAAAATCCTGTCGCAAATAACCGCCAATAATAGTTCATAGTGCCTAATCCACCTTGCTCATTGCCCAGCCATGACGCGCCAAGTTAATAATTAGCTCTTTCTCATTTCCGTTTAGAAAATTAAGCAACATAGGTATTTGCACTGCATGCTCACCATCATCACCTGTTTTATCTGAATGAATTAAATTGAGTGAAAGCCCCGGACCAGATTTAGAGATAAGTAATGCAACAACACAACTCTCTTTTATAGATACTTTAAAAGGTGTAGCCGTATAAAAGTCCACTAATGGTTCATCATACATTACAATCAATGTGCTTTCCGCGCCTTCAGATAACACTCCTAGGGCCTCAATAAAAGCAACGGCAATACCCTCTTCGCCCGGTGCAACAACGGTATACGGTAGTTTATTTTTATAGACAATTGAAAATAATCCAGCAATTGCATTATGTACAGACAAGCTAAATGCTGTTGGTGAAATCCCCCCCCCTTGTTCTAACTCTTCCATCATTTTAAAGGACTTAGCTAATTCTCCGTGCGACGAACTAAATACAACAGGTATGTTTTTATTGTTGCCAATACAATTAATAATCGCACAAAAAATATCTTTAGCTAAAGGACTTAAGCGCCTTCTTAACATTAAAGGAATGGATGAAAGTATTACTTTCTGATCAAGGGAGGCTTGATCAATACTGGTCAAAGGCCATGAACTCCATTTCTGTATAACAAACTCCTGTTCCATGAATCAACCTCCGTTTGATCATCAATATGTTAGAAAAAACATACAATTCATAATGCTAGACTCTATCATTGATTTTACTTAAAAAAATATTAGGTATACAATTATTTTAAAAATCTAGTGCCTTCTCATGAAAAAAACATTCATCTTATTAGCATGTGTACTATCATTAACTGGGTGTGGAACCATAATTACCGTTCCAATAGACCAATCTTTGATTTCAACTGATCAATCAACTTTAATTGTTTACCATGAGCAAGGTTTTACCGATGAATTTCAAGTATTCATTGATGAAATCAATATTGGGCAAGTTACATCTGAAACACCACTAAAACTTGAAGTTAAACCAGGAAGCCATAAATTACATGTTGAAGTACCAGTAGCAATTGACCGGATAACTGAACATTTTTTTGAGAAAGGAAAAACATATTATATGAAAATATGGCTTGATATCGGAATGTGGGTTAGTTCCATTAGAATAGATCCTGTTCAGAAACTACAAAATTACGAAGTTAGAAGTCATCGACAATAAAAAACAAGAATTGAAGTTTTTAATTACAACAATTCTTACAAGGGCTCTGCAATGACTCAAAAAATATCTATAACTTTATTACTCTGCTTAATAACTGGTTGTGCATCTACATATAAACACTCTCAGCGACACAGCCTTCATACGTGGATAAACCCATCTAAAGGTGTTCTCATTTCTGTCCCTAATGATGGATCATTTGGAAACACTCAATATCATCAATCAGGTGATATGACGGCAAATGCGATTAGAACAGCTTTTTTAAAAAAAACTAAAAAAGCGGATATCACAAAGGCGTGTAAAGATAACGAATGTCTTAATACCATTAATACTGAGAAGTATGGTTACTATATAAAACCAATAATTTTACACTGGGAAGATCGTGCAACAGAATGGTCTGGAATTCCAGACCGAATTGAAATTCGGTTAATTGTCTTTGATGCGATCACAAAAGAAAAGTTGTATGACTCATCTTATACTGGAAAAAGCAAATGGGCTACATTTGGTGGAGATCACCCACAGGATCTTTTACCTGAACCAACAAATGAATTTGTGAGCAATTTATACAGATTATTGTAGTGAAATAATCAGCCTCTCCTCTTTTAAAAAACATACCAGTTTTTTCAACCTCTATTTTGATTAATGATCAAAATTCTATGTCCCTAACTATAGGTAATCGACATGATTAAAAATGCTCTCATATTCCTTATAATTATAACCGTATCTGGTTGCTCAACTATCAAACATACATACAAACCACGTCCTGAAACTTTCAAAATGGATAAATTCCCTGATTTCAATTCTCCGGTAGCAATATCCATATTAAATTCGCAACCTGATGATACTAATAATGTTCACCTTGATAGAGGCATAGCAACTTTTTCAGGAAGTAAAAAATCATGGACAGACACAGCAATAGAAATAGTAAAAAGAGAACTTATAAAAAGACAAGCTCGAATAGAAAATGGTGCAAATAAAATTTTGAAATTATCTATCACATCTATTGATGCTAGTGAGTCTTTTTGGGGAATCCGATACATTACAAAGTTAAAAGTTATAACCGGTAGTAACTATGTGAATAGGTATACCGGGGACAACTATTCACCTGCAACAGTATTTAGAGCAGCAGATGGGGCTGTAATGCGAGCTGTTTCAGCTATGTTCAGGGATCCTAAAATTATCAGTTATATTTCTTCTGAAAAAAAATAAGAATTATACCTAGCAAGAATGTCATTAGTAGGCAGACTTAAATCTTAGAAATTATTACTCTATTTTATACTGTAAATTTATCAGGTAATTATTGTGTCCTTGAAAATGCGCCTTGTTGAACAAAGTTCTGGTAAATATTTTCAGAAAGATGTTCCATTGTATTGTCTGCACCCACAAATGAAAAAGGTAACGCAGGGAAATATAATAACCACAGTACAGTGCTCATATCTTCAGAAACCTTAGTTGTATATTTTTTACCTGTTTTTACATTCTCAAGTTTATAAGTTAAATCGTAAGTAGTATTGACAGTTGAAGGAAGCAACAACAATGTCAATCCACTAATAATTTGCATAGCCACACTAGACTGTCCTTCCTGGTGTCCGCTGAGTGTTAAATTATATTGTGCATTTCCAGTAAAACTTTCTTTTTTGACATAAGTAAAATCACTAATATATTTGTTAGATTTCCATTTTTCTAAGATTGCATTGTTAATAATTCTTCCAGCTTTATTGTCAGTTACCATAGCGCCACCATCAATGTGAAAAGTAAAATCACCAACGCTTTCTTCGATATTTGGAGAGGTCACAGGGATTATTGGTTTAAGTTCTGCTAATTTTTCTCCAGAGAAGGTCATACATCCGCTAATAAAAAACAATAAATATACAGTGATTAAAACCTTAATATTTCTCATCATTTCCCCCTATAAATTCTTCAGTAATTGTAGGCAACCCGATTTAACCTGTGGCATGCCTATGAGCAGCCTCACAGAAATGTTCATGTAAAATAAGCCATAACTACTCAACGAGTAATTGCGGCTCACCTAGACCTCTCTGTTGTCCGTATTCAGTGGCACCAATATGAGGGTGTTATTGAAAAAATATGCCCTGAAGGTAGTACAGTGTCAAGTAGAATTTGTCTTAAGATTTGTTGTTGAGCTAATTTAGCTATTTGTCCGGTGTTGAACAAAGCACAAAAGGAATGGGGTTGGACTGAGACTATTCCGTACATTCATCTATTCAGGGTAAAGAGTCAACGACTACGTTGGTTGAGTAGATTAACAATGGAAAAGGATATTAATGGTTTAAAAAGTTACGTATCGTAGCCATTACAGATTGAATCTGCATCGACAACACCCATGAAACACTCCACCCATTGATTGATCCATGGCCTTTTCACCACTTTTATCTATAGATTGAGTGCCCCTTAAAACCAGACCCGTTAGACGCACAAAAGAAATAACTAATTTCATCCAAAGCGATTTGTTCATGTTCATGTTATATTCTCCAAAAATAACTTTCTTTA
>Ga0209495_1000845_pt1 | contig 22425 bp, 18 predicted proteins | sample EN1Hudsemesocosm_FD_184629 | JGI IMG/M metagenome (GOLD analysis project Ga0209495, IMG submission 184629) | Methane-oxidizing microbial communities from mesocosms in the Hudson Canyon - EN1E Hudson Canyon (SPAdes) (version 2) | ecosystem: Environmental > Aquatic > Marine > Cold seeps | place... | reverse complement strand
AGCAACAAGTATTCCGGCAGTAATACCTACAGGTGTTAAAGCTCCTTGCAGCAATCGTTTTCTTTTCTTCTTGGTAGCACCATGTCGGTAGCCTTGATAATAATCGACATTCGAATATAAATAATCATTATTTGGATTTTGTAAATTTATAAACCGCTTGTCTTTGGGTGGGATAGAATAGCAAATAACTGCAGGCACAAAATAAGCTGTTGCACTAGCTACACCAATAAAATAATCACCCGTACCTCTGAAATACATCTGAGAATCAAGAAACCCCTGATTAAAATCCCTGTACTCCGTAGAGTCAGAAAAAACCATATGGTGGTCATAAATTTGAGCTTCTGAACACAAAGAAACTAGTAATAAAATAATAATAAACTGTTTCATTATCTAGACCTGTAGTTAAACCCAACCGTTATTGTAAATCGATGTCCGGTTTTAAAAACTTCTACTACATCTTGTGTATCCGATAACCACATACCCAACTCTTCATCATAGTACTCTTCATAAAGATGATCTGTTCTTTGTCTTTTGGTTGAAGGAACCCAACCAAAACTAATAGGAATATTTAGATTTCCTGCTTGGATCGTTTTTCCAAAACCTAGGATCAAAGAAGCTCCAGAAAGAGAAACGTTAGGACCTACAGCAAATTCATAGCCAGATGCAAAGCGTGCACCGAACATCCCACTTAAACTAGGTAGAAAAAGTCCATGTTCAAGCCCTCCGATAAACAGAATACCTTCGACTAATCCGGCAACATTATCATCCCCCATAATTTGTTTTTCAAACTGGTAACCAAATTGAGTAATCAGATTTGAGTTTAAGCCAAATTCATCGTTAAGAATTTTTGTTAGTTCACCATTGGTTAGAACGGTAAAACCTACTCTAGGACCGGATAAATTTTGTATAAAATTAACGGCAACTGTGTTGGTGTTAGAGTATTGAATTTGCGAGAATCCTTGTCCAATAAAAATTAAACTTATAGATAATAAAATCAGTTTTTTCATGTTTGAGAATTTAGTTTGTAAATACGTATTGTAAAATATTTGCACCCATTTTAAGGGCTAATATACGATTGTTTTGGCTATCCTTATGCACTTCAGCATCTTCCCAGCCATCACCTAAGTCACTTTCGTAGGAATAATAGCAAATTAACCTTCCTTCATAAATTAATCCAAAACCTCTAGCAGGCTGATTATCGTGTTCATGTATTTTAGGTAGGCCGTTTTCGAAATTATAAGATTGATGGTAAATAGGGTGTGAGAATGGTAATTCTACAAAATCTAATTCGGGGAATACCTTTTTCATTTCCGGACGTACATAAGCATCCATTCCGTAATTATCATCAATATGTAAGAAACCACCTGCCAATAAATAGTTTCTTAAATTTTCGGCTTCATCTAAAGAGAATACTACATTACCATGTCCCGTCATATGCACAAAGGGATACTGATACAGTTCAGAACTGGCAACATCCACGAGCTCGTACACAGGATCGATATTCATATTTAAATTTACGCTACAAAACTGAATCAAATTCTTTACAGAAGTAGGGTTAGCATACCAATCGCCACCACCATTGTATTTTAAAACGGCAATTTTACAGCTGTAGCTATTAAAAGCCATAGCAATTGGTATGAACAGTAGAAATAAATACTTAAACTTTTTCATGATGTAAGGCTATGGTATAACAAGCTACAATTCCTGCCGTTTCGGTTCTTAACCTAGAATTCCCAAGACTAATAGCCTTGAAATTATTACTAAGGGCTAAATCAATTTCATTAGTACTAAAATCACCCTCTGGACCAATTAATATTAATGAGTTTTCAGAAACAACCGATTGTAAATTCGTTTTATCTTGTTCCTCGCAGTGTGCTATAAAACAATCAATATCCTGTTTCTTAGACAAAAACTCCTTCAAAGAAATAGTAGGATTCAACACGGGAAGATTTGCCTTTAACGATTGCTTAGTAGCCGAAAGAATAATCTTCTCCATACGTTCCTGCTTAATGATCTTACGCTCTGAGTGATCACAAATAATAGGTGTAATCTCATCTATTCCTATTTCTGTAGCCTTTTCTAGAAACCACTCGAATCGGTCGTTGTTTTTAGTAGGCGCAATAGCAATATGTAAAGAGTAGGAGCGTGGTGTATCTTGCCAAGTTTTAACGATTTCGAACAACACTTTCTTTTGTGAAGCCAATGTGATTCTTACTTCATAAAAACTTCCTTGACCATCAATTAAATGAATGTGATCTCCTTCTTGCTTACGTAAAACTTTCACACAATGTTTAGACTCATCACCACTTAAGTGTAAATCTCCTTCAAAAACTTCTGGACAGTAGAATAATTGCATAGAACGAAAATAAAAAAAGACTCTCATTTGAGAGCCTTTTTAATATAAAATATAAAAACTTATGCGTTTGCTACAGCTTTTGGAGCTGCTTCAAGAATCTCTTTACTAGCATTATCTGCATATTGTGTAAAGTTAGTATTGAATGCATCAGCTAGTTCATTTGCTTTTGTATCATAAGCATTCTTATCATCCCAAGTGTTTTTAGGGAATAACAACTCATCTGGCACATTAGGGCAAGAAGCTGGAAAGTTCAATCCAAACACTGTGTGTTCTCTATAGTCTACATCATTCAATTCGCCATTTAAAGCTGCAGTAATCATTGAACGAGTGTACTTTAACTTCATACGAGAACCAACTCCGTATTCTCCACCAGACCAACCAGTATTAACCAACCAAACGTTTGCTTCATTCGCTGCCATTTTCTTACCTAACATTTCGGCATAAAAAGTTGGGTGTAAAGGCATAAATGGAGCTCCAAAACAAGCAGAGAAAGTAGTTAGTGGTTCAGTAATTCCTGCTTCTGTTCCTGCAACTTTAGCTGTATAACCAGAGATAAAGTGGAACATTGCTTGACCAGGAGTTAATTTAGAAATTGGAGGTAATACACCAAAAGCATCGCAAGTTAAGAAGAAGATGTTTTTTGGCATAGGACCTACAGAAGGATCCTTAATATTGTTGATGTGGTGAATAGGGTAACTCACACGAGTATTTTCCGTCTTCTCTCCACTCATATAATCAGGTTCGTTAGTTCCTTTCTTAAAAGTAATGTTCTCTAAAAGAGCACCTCCTTTAATTGCTTTAAAGATATCGGGCTCTTTTTCCTCACTTAAGTCTATACACTTAGCGTAGCATCCACCTTCGAAGTTAAAGACTTCCTCTGTAGACCAACCGTGTTCATCATCACCAATAAGGTACCTGTTAGGGTCAGCAGACAAAGTAGTTTTCCCTGTTCCAGAAAGACCAAAGAATAAAGCAGTATCGCCTTCTTTTCCAACATTCGCAGAACAGTGCATAGAAAGCACATCTTTTTGGAAAGGAAGTATAAAGTTTAAGGCAGAGAAAATACCTTTTTTAATTTCACCAGTATAACCAGTTCCACCAATTAAAATCACTTTTTTAGTGAAGTTCAACACTGCAAAGTTATGTTGACGTGTACCATCCACTTCTGGATTAGCCATAAAGCCAGGAGCATTAATCACAGTCCATTCAGAGTCAAAGTTCTCAATTTCAGTATCCGAAGGACGGATAAACATATTGTCAGCAAACATGTTCGACCAAGGGTACTCATTTACTACTGTTAAAGGAAGTCTATGAGTATAGCCAGCACATGCAACAGCATTTCTAGCATAAAGCTCCTTATTCGATAAGTATTTAACTACTTTATCATAAAGCTTATCAAATTTATCAGCTTCGAAAGGAAGGTTGATATCACCCCACCAAACAGACTCTTCAGTAATAGAATCTTTAACGATAAATCTGTCTTTAGGAGAACGACCCGTAAACTCGCCAGTATCAATAGCTAAAGCACCAGTATTTGAGAATATTCCCATTTCTTTATCTACTGAAATCTCAGCTAAAGTCGTTGACTTTAAATTCCAGTGAACAGTTGCATCTTTAATACCGAAATCGGCAATAGATTGGTTTGATGCTTTTAGTCCTTTCTCAATACTCATTTTTAAATGTTTTTGTTTTCAAAACTAAATAGACTGCAAATCTATCCATTTCTTTAAAATAGGATGCAATGTAAATTTAATTTTTAACATTTTTTTTCACATTAATTAAAAAACAAAAAGCTCCCATTTGGGAGCTTTTATTATTTCTTAATCACTTTTTGAATCACTAATTTTTCGTGCTCTGTAAAGCCCTGTGTCAATTTATCTACATTCTCTATATCAAATAAGTGATTGTAAGCAGATTGCACTGTGGAGACTTTTACTTTATGCTCTTCAATTAAATCTAAAAACGAGCCTAATTGATCAACAGTCATACATTCTCTTTTAGCGTATGCTACAATTAATTGATAACGTTGATGATCATCTTGTTTTACTTCAACCGTTTTGTAGAGTGAAGTAAACCTTTCTTTTGTCATCGGTTTATCACAGTCAGTTGCATGTACTGAAAAACTAAAAGCTAATACAGTTATAAGTCCTAAGATACCTTTCATAATTGGTTGTTTTAATAAAATGTTGAATACAAATCTATGAAAATTTGACATATATTAGCTCCTCTTATAAATAAAGAAAATGGTAAAGAAAATATTTATGATTGGAGCAGGTCGTTCTGCGTCCTCTCTTATACAATACCTTGTAAACGAAGCAAATTCAAATGATTTCGAAATCACTGTGGGTGATAGAGACTTATCTTTAGTAGTTGATAAGATAGGGGATACCCCTAGAGGAAAAGCGATAAACTTTGATGTTTTTAACGATTCTCAGAGAATAGAAGAGATTCAAAAAGCTGATATTGTTATTTCTATGCTACCTGCAAGCTTACACTTTAAAGTAGCACAAGACTGTGTTAAGTATGGTAAAAACTTGGTTACCGCTTCTTATGTATCAGATGAGATAAAATCTTTGGATGTAGAAGCAAAAGAAAAAGGTGTGTTACTTTTAAACGAAATTGGTTTAGATCCTGGTATCGACCATATGTCGGCTATGAAAGTAATTGATGAAATCAAAGCAAAAGGTGGAGAGTTGAAAAGTTTTAAATCTTATTGTGGTGGTTTAGTAGCTCCAGAATTCGACACTAATCCATGGAAATATAAATTTACATGGAACCCTAGGAATGTCGTTCTAGCTGGACAAGGCACCGCACAGTACATTCAAGATGGAGACTTAAAATACATTCCATACGGACAATTATTTAAAAGAACCGACTCTCTTTCAGTATTAGAATATGGTGAGTTTGAAGCTTACGCCAATAGAGACTCCTTATCTTATAGAGAAATTTACAATCTAGAAAACATCCCTACTTTACTTAGAGGAACCTTAAGAAGACCTGGTTACGGTGAAGCTTGGGATCTATTCATCCAAATGGGATTGACAGACGATAGCTTTAAAATGGATGTTACTGGAATGACTTATAAAGACTTCTTTGTTTCGTTTATGGATACAACAGACCTAAGTATAGAAGCTTATCTTAAAGTGACCTTTGATACAAGTGCATCTGTATTTTCAAAAATAGAATGGCTAGGATTCTTTAATGAGCAGCAAATAGGATTAGAAATGGCTAGCCCTGCTGAAGTTTTGCAAAAGCTACTAGAAGTAAAGTGGTTATTAGAGAAAGAGGACAAAGACATGATTGTGATGCAACATCAATTTATCTATACTTTGAATAATACAGAACACGAACTTCATTCATCTTTTGTTACTTTAGGAGAAGATCAAGTATATACGGGGATGGCTAAAACAGTTGGTCTTCCTGTAGGAATTGCAACAAAGCTTATACTAAACGGTGTTATTACTGGGAGTGGAGTTAAAGTTCCAGTAAATGAAGATATATACAATCCGGTGCTTGCAGAATTAGAGAAGTTTGGAATTGAGTTTATTGAAGAGGAAATAAAATAATTATAAGCCTAAATAAAAATCTATAGTTAAATCGATGTACGCTTTTGTATATTGTTTATCTAAAGTATAAATACAAAGCTCCGACATAACCGTTGGAGTTTTTTCTTTTGAAAAAAGTAATAATTGTCTAATTATTTTTCCCTCACAAGTAGATCTTACAAGCGTTTGATTTTTTAGAAATCTGGATTCTTTGAATACTAAACCTGTAAGTATATCAGCTTGATCGTTTGGTAAAACACAAGCCATTTCAGATTTCTCTGAACCGTGCTTCTTCCAAAGGCTCAATAAGTCTTGAATTTTAAAATCTATTTGATGTCTAGCGTTGGTACGTGATGAATTTTTAGCTTTTAATGAATTCTGGAAATAAGGAGGGTTAGAGATGAGTAAATCATACTTCTTATCAGTTCGCCATAAATTAGCATTTGTATGAATCAAATCAATCCTATTAGCCCATTTACACTTATCTACATTTTTTTGTGCTTGACTAAATGCATCTACATCAATTTCTAACGCTGTGATCAAAGCTTCTGGACTCTTCTGAGCCATCATTAATGACAATAAACCTGTACCTGCTCCAATGTCTAAAATTGACTTATAACTAGGATTAGTTTTTAACCAAGATCCAAACAAAACACTATCGGTACCAATCTTCATCGCAGTTTTATCCTGGTGAATTGTGAATTGCTTGAATTTAAATCCACTCATATCGAACTTTCTTTTGACTTTAAAAAAGCATTTGCCATTATAGTAGCTAAAATGATACTTGCACCAATATAGAATTCTAAAGACATAACTTCAGATTCACCAAAGATGTATAGTGCTAAAAGTATAGCATAAACAGGTTCAAGATTTATACTAATACTCACTGTAAAAGGACTCAGCTTTTTAAGAACTTCCGTTCCTAATAAAAAGGCGATTGCTGTACAGAATATTCCTAGTATCATAATATAAAACCAGTCTATTCCAACAGGAATTATTTCTTGTAAACTAAAGTCTCCAGTCAAGATATAGTATAAAATCATTGCTATACTCCCAGCCAACATCTCATTTAAAGTGATAGAGAAAGCACTATTGTGTTTTATAAATTTAGCGTTCCAAACAGAAAATATGGCTGCTAAAAAAGAGGAAATTAAGCTTAGTATAATCCCTAGGCTATAATCGCTTTCGAATGTGAAGATTATATAAATACCAAGAATAACAAACAAACCTAAAACGACCTCATAGAATTTAAGTTTTGTTTTTAAAAAGAAGGGCTGAATTAAGGATACAAAGAAAGAGCAGGAGGCAAGACAGCAAAGCGTAACTGATATATTAGATACTTTTAAAGCCTCAAAAAAGGTAGCCCAATGAGCTGCTGTAATCACGCCTACAGCATACATTTGCCAAAGATATTCACGTTTAACTAATTCTTTTTTTCTAAAAAACAACATACTCGCCAAGGCTAAGTAAGCTATTACCATTCGATCTATCACAATAGCCGTAGAAGTCATAGATAGTAACTTTCCTAAAATACTTGTAAATCCCCACAAAATGATGGTTATATGAAGTACTATGTAATAATGTAGTTTACTCGTTAATTTCATTGGTCAAAAAAAGGTCTCGTATTAATTACGAGACCTAAATATATAAATTTAATAACGCTTATATGTTTGCTATCTCTTCAGATATGTACTCACCATTTGAAAGTTTCTCTTTAATCTCTGAGAACGATTTAATCGTTAATTCTACTTCATCTAAAGAGTGTACTGCAGTTGGTATTAACCGCAATAAGATAACGCCTTTTGGCACAACTGGGTAAGTAACAATTGAGCAGAAAATATTGTAATTTTCTCTCAAGTCAAATGTTAAATTAGTTGCTTCACCAACTCCACCTGAAAGATATACAGGAGTTACCGCAGATTGAGTATTACCTAGTTCAAACCCAGCATCTTTTAAACCGGATTGTAAAGCATTAGCAATCGTCCAAAGTTTATCCTTTTGTTCAGTTCCTCTGCGCATAATCTCTAATCGCTTTATAGCACCAACAACTAAGGGCATAGGTAAAGATTTAGCAAATATTTGAGACCGCATATTATATCTTAAGTACTCTACAATATCCTCGGTTGAAGAAATAAAGGCTCCAACTGATGCAAATGACTTAGCAAAAGTACCAAAGTATACATCAATTTCATCTTGACATCCTAGTTCTTCACCAGCTCCACGACCCTCAGCACCCATAGTACCAATACCATGTGCATCATCTACAAAAATTCTGAAGTTGAACTTCTTCTTTAATTCAGAAATTCCTTTTAAATTTCCTAAATCGCCAGACATACCAAAAACTCCTTCAGAGATCACTAAAATTCCACCACCAGTTTCAGCAGTAATCTTTTCAGCTCTACCTAATTGCTTTTCGAGGTTCTCCATGTCGTTATGTGGAAAAACAAAACGTTTTCCCTGGTGTAGTCTTACACCATCAATAATACATGCATGACACTCACTATCGTATACGATTACATCATTACGATCAACTAATGCATCAATTGCAGAAAGCATCCCTTGGTAGCCGAAGTTTAGTAAAATCGTATCTTCTTTTTGAACATAATCAGACAAGCCTCTCTCTAATTCCTCGTGAAGATCAGTATTTCCTGACATCATTCTAGAACCCATTGGGTAACCTAAACCCCAATTTTTAGCAGCTTGAGCATCTACTTCTCGTACTTCAGGGTGATTAGATAAGCCTAAGTAATTATTTATACTCCATGTCAATACTTCTTTTCCTCTAAACTGCATTTTACTCGCAATCTCTCCTTCAAGTTTAGGGAATGTAAAATAACCATGGGCATCTTTAGCATGTTGTCCTAAAGGTCCACGATTTTGTCTTAATTTTTCAAATAAATCCATTATTAAGTCGTTTGGAATTCGAGCAAAAATACAAATTGATATCATCTAGCCAAAATTGTAGACGATAAGTAAGCCTATAACATCATATTTTTCTTTAAAATTATATCTTTGCAGCATGACGAAAAAAAGTATAGTATATCTATTTAGTTTTTTAAGTATTGTATTGAGCTCATGTAATGGGTATCAAAAAATTCTTAAAAGCAGTGATTTGGACTTCAAATACGAGCAAGCTACTAAGTTTTTTGACGACGAAGAGTATGTGAAAGCATTCCCTCTATTTGACGAATTATTATTATTACACAGAGGAACAGACAAGTCAGAAGCTATTTACTATTACTATTCAAAAACTGAGTATAAAAAAGGAAACTTACTTTCTGCTGCATACCATTTTAAAAACTTTGCTAGTACATACAAGAACAATCCTAATACTGAAGAGTGTGCATACTTGGCTGTATATTGTCATTATTTACTGTCTCCTAAGTATAGTTTAGATCAAGCAAACACGTACAAAGCATTAGAAGAGGTTAAAATATTTTTAGACATATACCCAAATAGTTCATATACGAATGACTGTATCGAGCTACAATCTAAGCTACAACTAAAGTTACAGCATAAATCTTTCGAAAATGCTAAGCTTTATTATACTACTGAAAACTATAAATCTGCAATTCATGCATTTAATTTAGCACTTCAGGAGTATCAAAATTCTGTTTTTAAAGAGGAAATCTTATTTTTGCAACTTAAAAGTTATTATTCGCTCGCAGATAATAGTGTAGAAGAAAAGAAAGAGAAGCGAATTAAGGATACGATTATTGCTTTTAATCAGTTTAAAAATACTTACCCTGAAAGTGAGTATACGCAAGAATCGAAGAGGATATTCAAACAAGTCAAATTGCTAAGAAAAAAATAGCACATACATATCTTATGGATTATAAAAAAACGTCTGCATCTAAAACAACAGTAACTAACGACAACAAGTTACTAGAGGACAAAGTAGGTAACATTTATGAAGCTATCGTTGCTTTAGAGAAAAGATCAAACCAAATTGGTTCTGAACTTAAGGAAGAATTGATCAATAAGCTTGATGAATTTGCAACACATAACGATAACTTAGACGAGATTTTTGAAAATAAGGAACAAATTGAAGTTTCTAAATTTTACGAAAAACTACCAAAGGCAACATTAATTGCTACACGCGAATTGTTGGATGATAAGCTTTTTATTAAAACTGCAAAAGAAGAATAAGACTTCTTATGATAAGTGGTAAAAACATCCTTATTGCTATTACTGGTGGTATTGCTGCCTATAAATCGGCTTATCTTGTTAGAGAATTTATAAAAGCAGGAGCGAATGTTAAGTGCATTCAAACTCCAGCTTCTAAAACTTTTATTACGCCTCTAACATTATCTACACTTTCAAAAAATGAAGTATTCTCTGAGTTTACTTCAGATGAAGAAAACCCTCGATGGAATGATCATGTATCATTAGCACTCTGGGCTGATTTCTTTGTAATTGCTCCTGCGACAGCTAATACACTTGGTAAAATGTGTCAAGGAATCTGTGACAACCTCTTAATGGCTACATACTTATCCTCAAAATGCCCTGTGTATATTGCACCTGCAATGGATTTAGATATGTATCAGCACCCTTCCACAGTAGCTAATTTAAATATACTTAAGAGCTTTGGTAATATCATTATTCCAGCCGAAAGTGGTGAATTAGCTAGTGGACTTGTTGGTGTGGGTCGGATGGCAAAACCTGAAAACATATTTAAATTCATGTGTAAGGATATAGCTTTAAAACTCCCATTAAAAGAAAAAACTATCCTGATTACCGCTGGACCAACATTTGAAGCAATTGATCCTGTTCGATTTATAGGAAATCGTTCTTCTGGAAAAATGGGTTGTGAACTAGCTTTAAACCTTGCTAATAAGGGAGCTCACATTGAATTAATCTTAGGCCCATCTGTACAAAACCCTATCCATAGTAATATCAACATAACTAGAGTAGAATCTGCAGAAGACATGTACCAATCAAGTATGCTGCATTTTACCTCATCTGATATCGTTATTTGTGCTGCCGCTGTTTCTGATTATCGTCCACAATCTACTGCAGATCATAAAATCAAAAAAACTCATGGTGCTCCGTCAATTAACCTAGTGGAGACCAAAGATATCCTTGCCACTATGGGTCATTCAAAAGAAAATCAATTTTTAGTTGGTTTCGCTTTAGAGACAAACAATGAAATTTTGAATGCTAAATCTAAGTTGAAACATAAGAATTTAGACCTTATCATATTAAATTCACTTAAAGATAAAGGAGCGGGGTTTCAGTACGACACAAATAAGATAACCATACTAACTAAAAGCAATAAAATGCTTAGCTTTGATTTAAAATCTAAGCAAGAAGTTGCTCAAGATATCGTTAATACAATCCTAAGTGAAATCGATGCATAAATTAATTTGCACTGCCCTAATATTTCTTTTTTGTTCCCAAATCAATGCGCAAGAGTTAAATTGTAGAATACAAGTTAATTCCCAAAAGATCCAAGGAACAAACCGCCAGAAGTTTACTAATATGCGTACTACTCTGTATGAGTTTATGAACAATACAAGGTGGACAAATGATGTATATTCACCAGAAGAAAGAATAGAGTGCAACATTATTATCAACTTAACTAGTGAAGTGGGTGCAGATGGCTATAAAGGATCAATTACTGTAAAGTCTACAAGAGCCATTTATAGGACTTCATATAACTCCCCAATTTTGAATCTAGTTGACACTGATCTTAGATTCAATTATATTGAAAATGAAACTCTTGAGTTTAATGAACATAATCACACTTCTAATTTAGTGTCAATACTTTCATATTATGCTTATGTAATTATAGGGATGGATTATGATACATTTTCTCCATTAACAGGAGAGGAACACTTCCTGAAAGCTCAAAAGATAATTAGTAATGCACAATCTGATCAAAAAGCTACTGGATGGAAACCATACGAAGGGACTTACAACAGATATTGGTTAGTTGAAAACTTGCTCCATAACGACTTCAAACCATTGAGAAATGCTATGTACACATACCACCGTGAAGGATTAGATGTGCTAACAGAGCAAGCAGAAGCAGGGAGGGACGAAATAACATCTGCATTATACAGTGTTAAAACTTCAGCAGATAGAAAAAATAGTGCTTATCTTATCAAAGTATTTTTCGATGCTAAAGCAGATGAAATCACGAAAATTTACTCTGATGGATTTATCACTAACAAAAATGAGTTAGTGGACATGCTAAAACAAATCGACCCCGCCAATACAGGTAAATGGGATAAAATACTCCAGGATAATGCACAAGAAAATCGATAGTATATGCTCCAACATCTTTCGATAAAAAATTATGCGATTATAGACTCTTTAGAAATCAATTTCAAAAAAGGGTTTAGTGTAATTACGGGCGAAACAGGTTCTGGTAAATCCATAATTCTAGGTGCACTGCAACTAATCATGGGACAAAGAGCAGATAGTAAATCCATCTGCAACACAGCAACTAAATGTATTATTGAAGGTTCTTTTGAAATAAAGAATTACAATTTAGTAGAGTTCTTTACTCTTCACGATTTAGACTACGACCCACTTCACACCATAGTCAGAAGAGAAATTCATAGTAACGGTAAGTCAAGGGCATTTATAAATGACAGCCCTGTTCTATTAGATCAATTAAAAGAATTTGGAGCTCATATAGTTGATATACATTCTCAACATCAAACACTTGCACTACATAAGTCTAACTATCAATTACAATTAATAGACAGCTTTGCTATTGCATCTATTCAAAGTCATAAATCAACTCTAGAAAATTATCAACAAGACTTTAAACAGTACACTAATCTAAAGAGCGAACTTAAACAGCTTCTAAATGATGGTGAGGAATCAAAAAGTCAATTAGATTATCAAGCATTTTTATTAGTAGAACTTAAAGATGCTAATTTAAAATTGGGTGAAAAAGAACTATTAGAATCTAGTCTAAAGGTAACCGAGAATAGAGAAATTATACTAAATACTTTACAGAAAGTCAATTTCATAATTGAAGCTAATCATCAATCAAGTCCGATTAATAGTCAACTATTCGATTTACTCCAGGATATTCATAAAATTAGCTCTTTTGACGAGAAGTACTCTGAGCTATCTGATAGACTTAATAGTATCATAATCGAATTAACTGACTTAAGTAAAGAAAGTGAAATTCTCCTTTCTAGAATTGGACATGAAGATCAAAATATTGATGAAATAGGAGAGAGGCTAAACCTGATTAACCAATTAGAACTCAAGCATAGAGCGATAGACTTTAATACTCTACTAGAGAAACAAACTGAACTTGAAGAAAAAGTTTCAAAACTCTCTAATGTTAAGGGGCATATAAGGGTTCTTGAGGACAAAATAACGAGCCTTGATTTAAAACTAAATAAAGAAGCCTTATTACTTAACAAAAACAGAATGTCTGTTAGTTCACAAATTGAAATATTTATAATTGATACAATAAGAGAATTAGGAATTAAAAATGGTCAATTTAAAGTGGGTATCAAGCCACAGGATAAATTGAATGAGTGGGGGAAAGATGAGGTTTGCTTTATGTTTTCAGCAAATCAAGGTATTGCCTTACAAGAAATGTCTAAAGTAGCCTCAGGGGGTGAGACTTCAAGATTGATGCTTGCCATAAAAGCTTTACTCGCCAAACACCTAGAACTTCCTTGTCTAATACTAGATGAAATTGACACTGGTGTATCTGGGGAAATAGCAGGAAAGATTGCTAAGATACTATCTGAAATGGCAGCTGAGATACAATTAATTGTTATTAGCCATCTTCCACAGGTAGCTGCAAAGGCTAATTATCACTATAAAGTAGCGAAATTAGATTCAGACGGTAAAAGTTACACGTCTATACATGAACTTAATAAAAATGATCGCTTAGATGAGTTAGCCAAAATGCTTAGTGGCGAGACAATTAGCCAAGCAGCACTAGAAAATGCTAAAGCTCTAATCGCAAATCATTAGGTAAATCATAATTTCATTTATATTTATCAAAATTTAACACACAATAGCATGTTATTAAAAGGAAAGAAAGGTATTATTTTCGGAGCATTAGATTCGAAGTCTATTGCATGGAAAGTTGCTGAGGAAGCAAAAAAACAAGGTGCCGAATTTGTCCTAACAAATGCTCCTATCGCAATGCGAATGGGTGCTATTAATGAATTGGCAGAAAAATGTAACGCAGAAATCATTCCTGCAGATGCTACTTCAATGGAGGATTTGGAAAACCTATTCACAAAATCTCAAGAAATTTTAGGTGGTAAAATTGATTTCGTTTTACACTCTATTGGAATGTCAATTAATGTCCGTAAGGGAAAACATTATACTGATTTAAGCCATGATTTCATGATGAAGGGAATGGATGTGTCTGCTATGTCATTCCATAGAGTAATGCAAACTGCAATGAAATTGGATGCTATGAATGAATGGGGTTCTATTGTTGCACTTTCTTATATTGCTGCACAGAGAACCTTTCCTGACTATAATGACATGGCTGATAATAAAGCATACCTAGAGTCTATAGCTCGTAGCTTTGGTTATCATTTTGGGAAAAGTAAAAAGGTTCGTGTAAATACTATTTCGCAATCACCTACAATGACTACTGCAGGTAGTGGAGTTAAAGGGTTTGATGGTTTCTACAAGTACGCAGATATGATGTCTCCACTAGGGAATGCACCTTCAGAAGACTGTGCAAACTATGTGATTTCATTATTTTCAGACTTAACTAAAATGGTAACTATGCAGAACTTATTCCATGATGGTGGATTCTCATATACTGGAGTTAGCCAAGAAGTAATGGACAACTTTATTACAAAAGAAGACTAAGGTCTCATTATAAATCATAAAAAAAGGAGCTTCGATAATCGGAGCTCCTTTTTTTTATTCACTAACCTTTTCATCGGTTGGTTTTTCATCTTTCTTTTTCTTGATTTTTGGCTTATACTTAGTCACCTTAATTTTAATTGATTCTTTTTTAGTATCAAAATCAATTAAAACCTTATCGCCATCAGAGACATTCTTACTAATAATTTGCTCTGCTAGTATATCCTCTACATGTTTCTGTATAGCTCTTTTTAACGGTCGAGCACCGTAAGCAGTATCGTATCCTTTATCAGAAATGAAATCTTTAGCAGCTTCAGTTATTTTGGCAGTAAAACCAATCTCTTTGATACGCACAAATAATTTCGCTAATTCAATATCAATGATTTTATGGATATCTTCTCTACTCAGAGTATTAAACAATATAACATCATCAATACGATTTAAGAATTCTGGAGCAAAAGCCTTCTTCAAAGACCCTTCAATCACACTTTTGGTATACTCATCTAAATTACTTTTTTTAGCTGCAGTGCTAAAACCTACTCCAGACCCAAACTCTTTCAATTTTCGAGTTCCAATATTGGAAGTCATTATAATGATGGTGTTTTTAAAGTCAATCTTACGACCTAAACTATCTGTAAGCTGACCATCATCTAAAGCCTGTAATAATAGATTAAAAACATCTGGATGTGCTTTTTCAATCTCATCTAGTAAGATTACTGAATAGGGTTTTCTTCGTACTTTTTCTGTGAGTTGACCCCCTTCTTCGTAACCGACATAGCCAGGAGGTGCACCAATCAATCTTGATATGGCAAACTTCTCCATATACTCACTCATATCAATACGAATCATAGAAGATTCATTGTCGAATAGTAATTTTGACAACTCTTTAGCTAACTGCGTTTTACCTACACCTGTAGGGCCAAGGAAAATAAATGAACCAATAGGTTTATTTGGATCTTTTAATCCGACACGATTTCTCTGTATAGCCTTTACAATCTTTGCTACAGCCTCATCCTGTCCAATAACATTCCCCTTGAGTTGGTCTGCCATTAAAGATAGTTTTGCTGTTTCTTTTTCAGCAATACGATTAACAGGGATACCTGTCATCATAGCTATAACCTCCGCAACATTTTGATCGGTAACTTGTTCTCTATGAGATTTTACTTCTTCTTCCCAAGAAATTTGAGCATCAAGTAACTCATTTTCAGTTTGCTTTTCCACATCTCTTAATTGGGCAGCCTGCTCATAACGTTGCTTTTTAACTACATCAACTTTTTGAGCTTTAATCTCCTGTAGCTTAGCTTCTAAGCTAATTATATTTTCTGGTACTTGAATGTTAGTAATATGAACCCTTGAACCAGCTTCATCTAAAGCATCAATAGCTTTGTCAGGGTGATGACGATCACTAATATATCTACTGGTTAACTTCACACAGGCCTCTAAAGCTTCATCGGTATAAATTACATTGTGATGAGCCTCATATCTATCCTTAATATTTCTTAATATCTGTAAGGTTTCATCATCAGAAGTTGGTTCAACAAGAACTTTCTGAAACCTACGCTCTAGGGCTCCATCTTTTTCAATATGCTGACGATATTCATCGAGAGTCGTAGCACCTATACATTGTAGTTCTCCACGAGCTAGTGCAGGCTTAAACATATTTGAAGCATCTAAGCTACCTGCAGCTCCACCAGCCCCAACAATTGTATGAATTTCATCAATAAAAAGTATGATGTTAGGGTTTTTCTCAAGCTCATTCAATACAGCTTTCATTCGTTCCTCAAACTGCCCTCTGTACTTGGTGCCAGCTACTAAAGATGCTAAATCTAAAGTAACAATACGTTTATCAAATAAAACACGTGAAACTTTCTTCTGTACAATTCTAAGAGCTAAACCTTCAGCAATCGCTGATTTACCAACTCCTGGCTCACCAATCAATAATGGATTATTTTTCTTCCTTCTGGAGAGAACCTGTGAAACGCGTTCAATTTCTTTTTCACGACCTACTACTGGATCCAATTTATCTTCTTCAGCAAACTTGGTTAAATCTCTTCCAAAATTATCTAAAACTGGCGTTTTAGATTTTACGTTTCCTTTGTATTTTTTCTGAGATCTATAATCACTAGAACTTCCCGAATTCGCTCCCTCAAATTCATCATCGTCATCCTCCTCATCGTCCTCGAAAGGCATCTCAGATTGTGGGTCTTCGTATGTGTCATCACTAGTTCTTTGTTCAAATTTTTCCTTTACACTTTCGTACGTTACCCCTAATTGATCGAACAAATGAGCCATAGGATCTGATTCATTTCTAAGTATACATAGCAATAGGTGAGGGGTACCTATCAATTCGCTATTATACAGCTTAGCTTCTAAGAAAGTAGTTTTTAAGGCTTTTTCCGCTGGTTTTGTTAAGGGGATATTAGATGCTGCATTCTGAAGAGAAGTAACTTCAGAACTAGATAACTCTTCAATTCTCCTACGTAAAGATTTTACATCAACACCTAAACCTATAAGTATATCAATAGCTACACCTTCTCCTTCACGTATCATTCCTAATAATAGGTGTTCTGTACCTATATAATTATGTCCTAAACGTATAGCTTCTTCCTTACTAAATTGTATTACGTCTTTAACTCTTGGTGAGAAATTTTCATCCATAATCTTTCTATTTTAAAATCCATAATTCACCTCATCTCAAAGATAATTAGCTTTTCATTAAATCGGGAATATATAGGTCACTTTTTTCAACATTATATGCTCATAAATTGTTAATTATTTCCTCTGTACTGAGATCTATTTAAAGGCAATTTAACCTATATTCGTGTGACTATATACGTTGTAAAAGAATACAAACCTTAAACGCTCTGTAAATGGCTGAAGGAGAAAAGATTATACCTATAAATATTGAGGAGGAAATGAAGTCTGCCTACATCGATTATTCGATGTCGGTTATCGTTTCTCGCGCTTTACCTGATGTAAGGGATGGATTTAAACCTGTTCACCGTAGAGTTCTCTTCGGAATGCATGAACTAGGAATTCGTGCTACTGGTGCTCATAAAAAATCGGCAAGAATTGTCGGTGAAGTATTAGGTAAGTATCACCCACATGGTGATACATCTGTTTACGATTCTATGGTACGCATGGCTCAAGAGTGGTCTTTACGTTATATGTTGGTTGATGGACAGGGTAACTTTGGATCTATTGATGGTGATAGCCCTGCAGCAATGCGTTATACAGAGGCTCGATTGAAAAAGATTTCTGAAGAGATGTTGAAAGATATCGAAAAAGAGACGGTTGATTTCCGTTTAAACTTCGATGACTCTTTACAAGAACCCACCGTTCTTCCTTCTAGAGTACCAAGCTTATTGATTAATGGTGCATCTGGTATTGCTGTTGGTATGGCTACTAATATGCCTCCACATAATCTTACCGAAGTTGTAAATGCAATTATTGCCTATATAGGTGATAATGAAATTGACACTGAAGGCTTAATGGTTTATGTAAAAGCACCTGACTTCCCTACAGGAGGTACCATTTATGGTTACGATGGTGTAAAAGCTGCCTTCGAAACTGGTAAAGGTAGAATCGTACTAAGAGCTAAAACCGCTTTTGAAGAAGTGGATGGTCGCGATTGTATTATTGTTACCGAGATTCCTTATATGGTAAATAAGGCCGACATGATTAAAAAGACGGCTGACTTAGTTAATGATAAGAAATTAGAAGGTATTTCGGATATCCGAGATGAATCTGACCGTAATGGTATGCGAATCGTTTACATTCTTAAGCGTGATGCAATTCCTAATATAGTCTTAAACAAACTCTACAAATACACCGCTTTACAAAACTCATTCTCAGTAAATAACATTGCCCTTGTAAAAGGTCGACCGATGTTATTGACCTTAAAAGAGATGATTAAATATTTTGTTGAACATAGACATGAAGTTGTAGTTCGTAGAACAGAATATGAACTAAGACAAGCAAACAAAAAAGCGCATATACTCGAAGGTTTACTTATTGCATTGAATAACCTCGATGCTATTATTGCCTTAATTAAAGCTTCGAAAACACCTGAAATTGCTCGAGAATCTTTGATGCAAAACTATTCTCTTACTGAGATTCAAGCTAGAGCAATTCTTGATTTAAGACTGCAAAAGTTAACAGGTCTTGAGCAAGATAAAATTAAAGAAGAACATGCTGAATTAATGAAACTCATCACTCACTTAGAAAGTATTCTAGGTGATGAAGTATTGAGAATGACAATCATTAAAGACGAGTTAATTGAAATCCGAGATAAGTATGGCGATGAAAGACGTACTGAAATAGAATATGCGGGCGGAGATTTAAGTATCGAAGATATGATTCCAAACTCTGAAGTTGTGATTACAATTTCTCACTTGGGCTACATCAAACGAACTTTATTATCTGAATACAAAACACAAAGTAGAGGAGGGGTGGGCTCTAAAGGGGCTACAACAAGAGACAAAGACTTTGTAGAGCAAATATTTACGGCAACCAACCATAACTACATGTTGTTCTTCACAGAAAAAGGGAAATGTTTCTGGTTGAAAGTATATGAAATTCCTGAAGGATCTAAAACGTCTAAAGGTAGAGCTATTCAAAACCTTATTAATCTTGAGCCAGACGACAAGGTAATGGCATTCCTTAACGTTGACAACCTCAAAGATGAAGAGTACATCAATAATCACTTTATTATTATGTGTACTAAACGTGGTGTAATTAAGAAAACTACATTAGAAGCTTATTCTAGACCCCGAATAAACGGTATTAATGCAATTGGTATTCGCGAGGACGATCAGTTATTAGAAGCGAAGCTAACAACGGGTGATTCATTCATTATGTTGGCTGCAAAATCTGGTAAAGCAATACGTTTCCACGAAGATGCTACAAGACCAATGGGTAGGAATGCTACTGGAGTAAGAGGTATACGTATTGAGGATACAGATGAAGTAATTGGAATGATTTGCGTAAACGATCCTGAATCTAATGTACTTGTTGTATCAGAAAATGGATATGGTAAGCGTTCTCATATCGAAGATTATAGAATTACCAACCGTGGTGGTAAAGGTGTTAAAACCATTAGTGTTACAGAAAAGACTGGTAATTTAATTGCGATTAAGAATGTTACTGACGAAAATGACCTGATGATAATCAAGAAGTCGGGAGTAGCAATAAGACTAGGTGTAGAGAACATGCGCGTGATGGGTAGAGCAACGCAGGGAGTTCGTTTAATTACTTTAAAAAGTAACGAACAGATTGCAGCTGTAGCCAAAGTTAATAAAGACGAAGAAGAGGAAGAGGTGTCTGAAGAAGCGGAAACATCGACTGAAACTTTAAATGAGAATACAGAAGAAAACAACCAAGAAGCCTAGAAATGAAAAAGGGAATTTTTATTGCAGCTATCACCTTACTAGCAGGTGAAGCATTTGCTCAAAAAGCAGAACTTACTAGTGCTATTTTATCCTTAAGAAAGCAAGATATGACAACTGCTAAGTCATATATAGATAAAGCAGAAGTGAAATTGAATGATGGGGGAACACTAAAAGCAAAAGACTTAAGTAAGTTTTGGTATAACAAAGGACTTGTTTACTATTCACTTTACAGCTCTAGTAAAGATGTTACTTTATTAGATGCAGCATCAAATGCTTTTAAAATCGATTCCGAAACTTCGGGAAGTTCTTATGCTAAGAAATCTTCTACTGAATTAATTCGTTGTGCAATAGCATACAACAATGCAGCATACGATAAATATGATTCAAAAGAATTCTCAATAGCATTATCCTTGTTCGAAAAAGTTGTAGAAGTTAATTCTTATGCTGCAATTGGAAAAGTTGACACCTCAAATATTTATAATGCATCTTTAATGGCAGTTCAAGCTAAAGATTCAGATAAAGCTATAGAATTGTTTACTAGACTTATTGAATTAGACTCAAGTAATGGGGACTACCACATTTCTTTAATCAAACAATACTCTATTCAAGAGAATAAAGAAGCAAGGTTTAAAGCCATAAAAGAGGCTAGAGCTAAAGCACCAAGTCATACAGGTTTAATTTTCGAAGAAGTTAACTATTACCTATCTGAAAATAATAACGAAGAACTTTTAATTAGTCTTGAAAGTGCTATTATTGCTGCTCCTGACAACAAAATACTTCATTTTGCTAAAGGTTCTGCTTTAGGTACATTAAAGAAATTTGAGGAAGCTGAAAAAGCTTATTTAGCAGCAATTTCTTTAGATGCAGACTATTTTGATGCATACAATAACCTAGGTAGTTTATACCTAGATCAAGCAGCTCCTTTAGTTGATAAAATGAATAACCTTGGTTTGAGTCAAGCTGATCAGAAGAAATACAATTCTTTGAAAAAGCAAAGAAATGCATTGTATTCCCAAGCAAAACCATTCCTTGAGGAAGCTGTTAGAATAGATGATACAGCATATCAAGTCTTAAGTGCTTTAAAAGACGTTTGTTACCAAACTGACGATATTGATTGTTGGAAAAGAACAAACACTAGAATGAAAGAACTTTCAAAATAATTTTAAGGCGAGAAGAGATTCTCGCTTTTCTATTGAGGTAACAAGTTTACATAATAATGATTATCGGACTTATTATAATATACTTGATTATATACATCGTCTATAATAATTATGTATAATTAAGGAAATTAGTCCGCAGACAAAAAAACCAAAAAACAAAGGCATAGTTGTTTCGTGGACAAATGAACCCAAAAAGGCTCCAATAGGAACAGCAACTAAGGTTGAAATAAAACCTGTGATAGCCGCTCCAATTCCCGCAATACGTCCCAAGGGTTGTAAACTGATAGCTTTAAGGTTACCAAATAGAAATCCAAGCGAAGTAAATTGAGCTAATAGAAATAAAATTAATAGCGTCAGACCTGGATTAGATTCACCAAAAAACAACATTATATAAGTAAATGAAGTTACCGTATAACTAAATAATGAAATCTTAATTAGTTTTTCCATACCATATTTCATAACAAGTTTTCCATTTAAAAATGTAGAGGCACCAAAAGCTAAAGCTAATCCAGCAAAGATGTATGGAAACTCATCAACTAGTCCATATTGTTGTTCGAATATTTGTTGAGAAGCACTTAAATACAACATGAAAGAACCCATTATAAGCCCTGAAATAAGGGTAAAAACCATAGTAGATTTATAACTAACAACAGTTTTAAACCCAGAAATAAAAAGCATTTTGGTGAAAGGAGTCTTACTCAATTTCGTTAAAGTTTCTTCTTGTCTAACACCAAACCAAATAGCTACTAGAATGCAAAAAACAATTTGAAAATAGAATATAGCTTGCCAACTAAAGTAGTCGAGAATAAACTTACCGAAAGCGGGTGCTAAAGTGGGTACAATGATAAATACAACCGTAACAAAAGACATAATTTTAGCCATATGATCGCCCTCATATAAATCGCGAATCATTGAATAACTGATAGTTCTAGGTGCAGATAAACCTACCCCCTGCATAATTCGTCCTAGAACTAACATTTCTAAACTTGTAGAAAAAACACAAACAAAGCTTGCAGCAATAAAAACCAAGAAGCCTATGTATACAAGTGGTTTTCGCCCAAAACTATCAGATAAGGGGCCGAAAAAGAGCTGTCCAATACCCAATCCTAAGAAAATCATGGTAATCAGTAATTGATTATCATGCGCATCTGTCACCCCTA
>Ga0209495_1000840_pt1 | contig 22475 bp, 17 predicted proteins | sample EN1Hudsemesocosm_FD_184629 | JGI IMG/M metagenome (GOLD analysis project Ga0209495, IMG submission 184629) | Methane-oxidizing microbial communities from mesocosms in the Hudson Canyon - EN1E Hudson Canyon (SPAdes) (version 2) | ecosystem: Environmental > Aquatic > Marine > Cold seeps | place... | reverse complement strand
TTTCTTTGCTGTAACACTTGCTCAACCTTCTTAGCATCTTCAATTAGCTTGGGTATATTCGCTAAAGGAATCGTGGTTGGACTTGGTAAATCAAGGCCATTCTCTTCTTTATGCTCGACTGTAGAAACAGCTGCAGAAGGTAAAATTGAAATACCTTTAATCTCTGTCAACTTGCCCTTTTTATCGCTATCTTGTCGGTCAGAATAATGAACAACGCCTTTTTCATCCCGCCATTTATAAACTTCAATATCCCCTTTATTTTTTGCCTGTCTCATCTTTTCTGTTGAATTAAACAGATCCAACTTATTTTTTAAAGTTGCAATAGAAGGTATTGCTAGCTCAGGAAATTTAAGCTTATTTAGACTCATCAAAGGTTTGCCATTAGGCCCTCTGATAAAAAAAGGCGAGGCGCAGGCAAGAATTAATAACAAAACCAGCAGTTTGATAAAAATCTTCATCTTAATCCCTATAAATTACAGCACATATATTGTAAAAGCAATTGCTTAATACTAACATGAGTAGTGTTCTTTATCCTTTATCTGTAAGTAACTATTATAAAGTTGCAGGCATAAAAAAAGGGCGTATTGATTAACTCAACAAGCCCTTCTTCTAGGTAAAGATTTTTATGCTTTTGCTAACTCAGCACGCATTTCATCAATTACTTTTTTGTAGTCAGGTTGTCCGAAAATAGCAGAACCGGCAACAAACATATCTGCACCCGCTGCTTTAATTTCACGGATGTTATCAACTTTAACACCACCGTCAATTTCTAGACGAATATCGTAACCACTGTCATCAATCATTTTTCTTGCTTGACGTAGTTTATCTAATGTCGAAGGTATAAATGATTGACCACCAAAACCAGGGTTAACAGACATTAATAAAATAATATCTACTTTATCCATCACATATTCTAAATAGCTTAAAGGTGTTGCCGGATTGAATACTAAGCCAGATTTACAACCTAGGTCACGGATCATTTGTAATGAACCATCAATGTGTGTTGAAGCTTCTGGGTGAAAAGTAATCATACTAGCACCTGCTTTTGCAAAATCAGGAATGATTCTGTCGACAGGTTCAACCATTAAATGCACATCAATAGGCGCAGTGACACCGTGTTTTCTAAGTGCATCACAAACTAATGGGCCAATAGTCAAGTTAGGTACAAAGTGGTTATCCATAACATCAAAATGGACGACATCGGCACCTGAAGCTAAAACATTATCAACTTCTTCGCCTAATTTAGCGAAATCTGCAGAAAGGATGGAAGGAGCTATCCAGTTATCAGTCATTGTTTTAATCCTCTTTGTTTAAAAACCGCCATTATAACTGCTTTTTGCAACTGAGACCCTGCAATTAAAATAAATTTTTATGAATTTCTAACTACTTTATTTTAGAATACAGCATAAATACAACGGTTGAGTAATTGAAATCTAAGCAATTATTGAAATACATAAGAGGCAATAATGGAAAATAAATTAAGCTGTTTTAAAGCCTATGATATTAGAGGTGAGTTAGAAGTAGAGCTAAACGAGGACGTAGCTTACCGAGTTGGCAGAGCTTTTGCCAGAACCCTTAACCTCAAAACAGTTGTTGTTGGCGGCGATGCCAGAGCAACCAGTGCCAGCTTAAAAATGGCCTTAGCTAAGGGACTGCAAGATGAAGGCTGTGATGTAACAGATATTGGTATGGTTGGTACCGAAGAAATTTACTTTGCCACCAGTCACCTTGCTGTTGATGGTGGTGTTGAAGTTACCGCCTCTCACAACCCTATCAACTACAACGGCATGAAATTGGTTAGAGAACAAAGTAAACCGGTTTCAGGTGATACCGGCTTGAACGATATTAAATTGATGGCTGAACAACAGCCCTGGCTAGCTGAAGAAAACAAAGGCATTAAAACCGTAGGCAACTATTCAGAAGTTTCAATTTTAGATGCCTATGTGGAGCATTTATTAGGCTATATCAATGCTGAAAACATTAAACCGCTAAAATTAGTCGTTAACTCTGGCAATGGTGCGGCTGGACATGTGGTTGATTTGCTGGAAAAACAATTCCAGACACTTGGCTTACCGATAGAATTTATAAAAGTCCATCACCAGCCTGATGATACTTTCCCTAATGGTATACCCAACCCATTGTTACCAGAAAACCGTGCGGATACCAGTAATATGGTTAAACAGCATAATGCCGATATGGGCATAGCCTGGGATGGTGATTTTGATCGCTGCTTTTTGTTTGATGAAAACGGTGAATTTATCGAAGGCTATTATATAGTCGGTCTGTTAGCGGCTGCATTTCTAAAAAAACAGCCAAACGCCAAGATTATTTATGACCCCAGACTTACCTGGAATACGCAAGAAATTGTTTCCCAAGCGGGTGGACAAGCTGTTATGTCAAAAACAGGCCATGCTTTTATTAAAGAACGTATGCGCAAAGAAGATGCCATCTATGGTGGTGAAATGAGTGCGCATCATTATTTTAGAGATTTTTTCTATTGTGACAGCGGCATGATTCCCTGGCTATTAGTCGCTGAACTGCTCTGTGTACAAGGCAAAACCTTATCCTCAATGGTTGCAGAACGTATAGCTAAATTTCCTTCATCGGGTGAAATTAACAGTAAATTAACAGATCCCAAAGCGGCTATTGATCGTGTTTTAGAGGCCTATCAAGCAGATGCGATTAATATCGATATGACTGATGGTATCGGTGTTGAATATAGCAACTGGCGATTTAATCTGAGATCATCCAATACCGAACCCGTGGTAAGACTGAATGTAGAGTCTCGTGCTGATATCCCTTTAATGCAAGAAAAAACAGACGATATTTTGAAATTATTACGACAATAGCCAGATGTAGTAGAATAGTCTGGATTAGTAGATAGTTCCCACGCTCTGCGTGGTAACTCATACATGGACGCTCTTGCGTCCCCGTGACGCAGGAGCGTCACTAACTGTATTCCCACGCAAAGCGTGGGAACAATATATTTATAGATTAAGATAGATAAGGTTAAGAATGAAGAATTATAAAGTCGCGGTTTTAGCAGGTGATGGCATTGGTCCTGAAATCACTCAGGAAGCACTAAAAGTTTTAAAGCTTGTTGAACAGCGTAACGATGTAACGTTTGAATTGCTACCTGCATTATTTGGTGCCTGTGCTTATTTTGAAACAGGTGATGCCTTTCCTCAGGAAACAAAAGATATTTGTGACAGTGCAGATGCTATTCTTAAAGGCCCTATTGGTTTAAGCCATGAAGAATCTAAAAACATTCCTATTGATAAACAACCAGAGCGCGGTGCCTTATTACCCATGCGTCGTCGTTATAACACCTATGCAAACTTCCGCCCGGTGTCTTTACCTAAAGAATTAGCGCATTTCTCACCTTTAAAAGCAGAAGTGATTGGTGAAGGTATTGATCTGGTGATTGTTCGTGAACTAGTCGGCGGCCTGTATTTCGGTAACAAAGAAACAGGCGTTAATGATCAAGGTAAACGCTATGTAAAAGAAACACTGGAATATGATGAAGATCAAATTCGTCAGATTCTGCTTCAAGCCTTTAAATTAGCCTCTAGCAGAAAGAAAGTTCTGCACAATATTCATAAAAGTAATGTACTAAAATCTAGCGTATTATGGAATGAAATCTTAGAAGAAGTCGCTGTAGATTACCCTGATGTTGAAGTAATCAATATGCTTGTGGATGCCGCAGCAACCCATTTATGCCTAAGACCTACTCAGTTTGATGTGATGGTGATGGAAAACATGTTTGGTGATATTTTAAGTGATCAAGGTGGTGGTATTTTAGGTTCTTTAGGCCTGATGCCTTCTGCCTGTGTTGGCGATAAAAAAGCCTATTATGAACCTTCTCACGGTTCAGCACCTGATATTGCAGGTAAAAACATTGCTAACCCATACTCTATGATTGGTTCAGTTGCCATGATGCTGGAAACCAGTTTTGATATGGCTGACGAAGCTAAAAATGTCTGGGCTGCCATGCAAGGTGTATTTGCTGATGGTTACTCAACAGCTGACCTTTCAAAACCAGGTGCAGGGGTCAAAATGATCAGCACTGTAGAGTTTGGTGATAAGGTGGTTGATAAATTAAAAGCTATGCCAAAAGTTTAATATACCGCATAAAGGCGATCAGGAAGTGTGGCTTTAGCCTCGCTGTTGGCAAAGCAGGACTAAAGTCCCACTTCCTTACGCAAATTTCATCCACATTGCTACAATTAAAAAGGGTAAAGCGCGAGCATTACCCTTTTTTTTATAAAAAATAAAATCATGATCAGAAGCAAAGCCCAATCAATAAACGCCCGCGCAGCAAATACTTTAGTCGAAGAGCTACAACAGTATTTTGTCAATCAACTGGATAAGATTGTCAGCTCAAATCAGCAATTGTCCTCATTTGAAGCCATAGAATGGTTACGTGATGAAGGAAAGCATGGTGGTGGAGTGCGTTATGTTGCCAACAATGATTTATTTTTTAACCGTGGTTCAGTCAATGTATCTCAAGTACATTATGATGATGACGATACTAAAAACCTGGCATCTGCAACTGCGCTATCGACCATAATTCACCCTAAAAACCCATTCGCTCCCTCGGTCCATATGCATATCAGCTGGACAGAAATGCGTGATGGCAAAGCCTATTGGCGGATGATGGCTGACCTTAATCCTGCAATTGAAGATAGTCAGGACACAGCATTATTTACTGAATGCTTAAAAAATGTAGCCCCTGAACAATTTAAACTGGCTGCTGCTCAAGGTGATCGCTATTTCTATATTCCCGCATTAGAAAGACATCGCGGTGTTTCCCATTTTTATCTGGAAGAATATAACAGTGCTAATGCTCAAGCTGATTTCAATTTAGCCAACAACTTAGGCAAAGCCGTTATTGATTGTTATGTAGACATATTCAGCAATGCCATTAAAAAGAATTCAAGCCCAACTGAGGCAGATTTTAGCAAACAACGGGCTTACCACACACTCTATTTGTTTCAGGTGTTAACCCTGGATAGAGGGACAACCTCAGGCTTATTGATCCACGATCAAAATGATGTGGGTATTATGGGCTCATTACCCGCTATTATTGATAAAGCATTGCTAAGTACCTGGGTTGAAAAACTTGTCTCACCACAAGATCAGCTATTAACTGCGATTATCGCTGCCCTGCCTGAACAGCAACTTTGCATAGTCGATGAAAAGACCAAACTGGCACTGGCCAATGTTATTCGCCTACATTATAAATCCAACCCTAAAGCACTCAGCATGCAGGCTCAAGGGAATATTATCCCGGCAACAGTGGACAATCATCGCTAAAATTTAAAATAGCTATTAACAAAGAATTGCTTAGCAAAAAACTAGCCCACCTTGTTCCCATGCTCCTGCGTGGGAATACATACCAGCCTAGGAACACAGCACGGTATGCATTCCCACCGAATACGGTGGGAACGAGAATTAGTGAATATGTATAATAAGGCCGGCTAAAGCAAACGCCTTATTAAGCATGAGAACAAACACGATTACGCCCCTGCTCTTTCGCACTATAGAGCCGGTTATCAACAATAGAAATCAGCTCATCTAAAGCAATATCATTAATATCAGTACTCTGGGCAACCCCTATACTTACTGTAAATGGTGTTTCTACAGCTTTACTGGTAAACAGGTCATAATTGAGGATGTTTTGTCTCACCCTTACTGTCAGAGTTCTTTACCTTTAATCAATTTGATTGGGATTAAATCGTGTTGGTCAGAGCCTATTATTTCTTCTAGTGGTGAGGTATTGGGGACATTCGCCTGTTTTTTTAAACAAGCGAGGACAGCTGAGCCTAATAATTTAAAGTTTATTCAAAACATTGCGCGACTTACAGCCATTGCCATAGAGAAAAAACAGCGGGAAGAAGAGTTGCGTATTGCAGCTACAGCTTTTCAATCGCATGAAGCTATTTTAGTGACTCAGTCTGATGGTAGCATTTTACAGGTAAATTCTGCATTTACTAATATTACCGGATATAGCGAAGAAGAGGTGATAGGTAAAAACCCTAATATATTAGCATCTGGAAAGCATTCAGCTGAATTCTATCAACAGATGTATAAAACATTAAATAGCAAGGGTAAATGGCAGGGTGAAATATGGAATCGACGTAAAAATGGCGAAATTTATCCCGAATGGCTGGTTATTACTGCAGTGAGGAGTGAGTCTGAGGAGCTTACTCAGTATGTCGGTATTTTTTCAGATATTAGCGATAAAAAACAGGCTGAAAAGATCATTCGAAATTTAGCTTATTATGACCCATTAACTAACTTAGCTAATCGGCGTTTATTATTGGATCGTCTGGAACAGGAGGTCAGTGTTTCAAAAAGAAGGCAAACTTTCGGTGCTTTGATATTTCTAGATATAGATAAATTTAAAATACTTAATGATTCCCTTGGACATGCTGTCGGAGATGAATTGTTAATTCAGGTTGCCAGGCGGATAAAAGAGCATATTCGAGAAGAAGATACCGCTTGTCGCTTTGGCGGTGATGAATTTGTGATTCTAATTGCCAATGGCGCGGTCAGTCTAAAACAAGCGGCTAATCAGGCTCGTAATGTAGCTGAAAAAATTAGGGTAGCGATTAATAAACCTTATCACTTGATTGATAGTGAACAATCTTTTTCACCCAGCATAGGCATTTCAGTTTTCCCAGAGATGGCTGATGATGCCAATGTCATCATCCAGCAGGCTGATACTGCTATGTATCTTTCAAAAGAGCAGGGTCGAAATGCGATTAATTTTTTTAGGCCCAGTATGCAAGAGGTAGCGAACCAAAGATTAGATCTAGAAAAAGAGCTAAGAAAGGCAGTAAACCTAAATCAATTTCAGTTGCTATATCAGCCTCAAATGGATGCGACTGGACAAATTGTTAGTGTAGAAGCATTAATTCGATGGCTACACCCTGACAAAGGCATCATCATGCCCAAGGAATTTATTGCTGTTGCCGAGGAGATTAATTTGATCTTACCTATTGGAGAGTGGGTTTTAAATACAGCCTGTCAACAAATGCGATATTGGGCTCAGCAAGGTGTTTTTATCAAGCACATTGCTGTCAATGTGAGTGCCAAACAATTTCACCAGCCTGATTTTGTGCAACAGGTTAAGCAAGCGATTAAACTCAGTCATTTATCCGCTGAGTGCTTGATGCTGGAATTGACTGAAGGTGTACTGATAGAAAATATTGATAGTACAGTTAAGAAAATGCTGCTGTTGACGGAGATGGGGGTTGCTATTGCAATTGATGATTTTGGAACAGGCTATTCATCTCTGGCCTATTTAAAACGAATGCCAATCAAACAGCTAAAAATTGATCGTAGTTTTGTTAAAGATATTATATCTGATCCTAGTGATGCTTTACTGGTTGAGACGATTATTAAAATGGGACAAAACCTTGGGCAAAATGTACTGGCTGAAGGCGTGGAAACTGAACAACAGTTTGATCTTTTAAAACAGCATGAGTGTCAATTATTTCAGGGTTATTTGTTTTCCCGCCCAGTAAGCAGTGATGAAATTGAAAAACTATTTTATTTATTACAGCACTCTGAAAACAAAGGATAAGCAGAGCAATAGATTCCCGACAAAGCTTGTACCCACGCTTGACTCACTGCCATTAAGTTAAGAGTGGGGCGCATCCTTAACTTAATGGCAGTGACGCTTGACTGGGTAGACCTTGGGAATAACTTCTTATATAGCGTATTACAACTCATTTATCATAACCGGGCTTATGACTCATATCAGCTAATATCCTTACTATCACTTCAACTGCTTTTATTGGCTAAAATTGTTCACGATTATTTGCCCACCTGACAGCACTAAATCAGGATATTCCAATCGCTTTAAATCATCTATTACATTACCTTTTACTGCGATCATATCAGCCGGAGCATTAGCTCTAAGCGTCCCTAACAATGGTATATTCAAGTGTTGCCCTGCTTTTGATGTAATGGTTGTTAAAACCTCAAGCGCTGTCATTTTTGCTTTGTTTTGTAGATAGATCAGCTCTTGTACATCAATTCCCCAAGGAATGTCTGGGTGAGCAATTTCTGCTCCATATAAAAATTCGGCGCCTAAAGAGCTTAAGACCTTAAGGTTATGAAAAATACCGGAACATTTAGATAAAGTATCAATAGTCGTTAGCATTTTAATCTGTTGCTTAACCGCTCGTTCTAATAACTCTTCAGGAATAACATCACAAGGGATATGAGACCACTCGTCCACACCCGCATTAATCGCTATTTCTGCCCCTTGTTGTTCACCTATATGGGCTGTCACTTTACGACCTAGACGATGTGCCTCTTCCACTATTACTTTAACGACTGATAATGATAGCAAAGGCCATTTTTGTGTCGATTCAGTTGCATGCACAGCATGAGAATGGTGAGCAGGTTTATGATGCCCATGATGACTCGACCAGGGAGCCCCTTGTTCTCCACCAGGTTCCAAAGCAATTTTAATAATAGCTGCACCCTGTTCAACCAAATCCTGCACCGCTAACCGTGCCTGTGTTTGCGTTGCTACAGGGATGGCAATATCTTTTTCACCCAATACAGGGATAGGGTAACCTCCTACAGCTGTAATGATCGGGCCTGAACTTATCACTCGTAGACTGCCTTTTCCACCATAAGGTTTATGTACTGGGCCACCTAAATCACGAATGGTAGTAATGCCGTGCTTTAGCACTGTTTCCGCAGGGATTTTTTTATAATTAAGATGAGCATGTAACTCTATAAAACCAGGTAAAAGAGTGGCATCGCCTAGATCAATAATTTCTGCTGCCTTTGCTTTAATCTTACCCTGCGCAGCAATTTGAACAATCTTGCCATCAACAATCAATACAGATGTATTGCTTCTAATTCGCAGTCCATCAAAAACACGATCAGCATGAATAAGCAAAGCGTTTTGTATACTTGGATCATTAGACAATTGCTTTGAAACACAGCCATTCAAAACCAGCAACAACATGATCAGAGCTATATAACTTTTATTTAATTTATAAAACACGAGACAATAAATTTGAATGACAAGAGTTAAAAATGTATCTTTGCTTCCACTGCACAAAGAAAATATCTCATAACTTAAAATGGCTATAAACACACAGGCTTCTAGTCCTCACCGCATTTGGTAGGAATGTATTCCCACGCAAGAGCATCACTGCCATTAAGTTAAGAGCAACACAAGAATGGGGCGCAGTGCTTTAGCCTGCTTTCATTGATGAAATTAGCAGGCTAAAGCACTGCGCCCCAATAAACTAATCCCTTAACTTAATGGCAGTGACGCAGGAGCATGGGAACAAGATGGGCTAATTTTTTGCTAAGCTGTACTTTGTTAATAGCCACTTAATTTAAAAATATAGTGAGTACAAACTCTACCCTTCCAAGCAATGAAAAGGCAGGTAGAGATTAATATTAACTAGAAGCTAGCTGATACCCCAATTTGCCCCCAAATGCCTGGCATAGGGTAACCTGGACGATAGCCATAATCACGATCTAACAGGTTTTCACCAGCAATAAAGATTTCACCTTTCTCTCCTAACTGAGGAATTGGATAACCCGCTCTGGCATTAAGCACAATTAAAGAACTGACATTATTACCACTTCCCCCTGCATTTCTATTTCTCGAAGTATTGTTAATCGTCATGGTCTCCGATTGATACTGTGCATCAATCGCTAAGTTAATTTTACTGATTTTTCCATTTATACCGCCAGAAACAGCAGTTTTTGGCGTATAAGGAAGATTATCAATACTTGGATCCAGCATGGTCAAGCCACCAAAGACACTCCAGTCATCTGTAATACCTTGCTGAATTGATACCTCAAAACCACGCATTGTATAAGTACCAAAATTTCTAAATTTAGGCGTTCCTGGAAAAAACTCAAATACATAGCGGTTTTTAATGCGATCATTAAAGAAACTCACATCAATTTGAGTTAACTCAAAAGGTGTCGCTTTAAAACCGATTTCACCATGTTCAACTTGCTCAGGCGATAGCTGCATCCAAGTATTTGTGAGTGCAGGCATATATTTAGAAAGAGTCGCAACCTCTAGTCCCGGATAGTTTATTCCTCTTGATATATTGGCATATATAGTCAGTTTTTCAGAAACTAATGATAAGCCGGCATGAGGACTGATTTGCTCTTCAAATTCACTGTGGTTGTAATAACGAATACCTGCAGAAGGTACTATTGACCAATCATCATTAAGGTCTATAGCCTGTGTTATAGACAAATAAGGCGAAGTTAAGCGAAAAGTCGGTGTATCGTAATACCCTTGAGAAGGCGTAGCTCCTAATCCTCCCTGATCAGTCACATCACCAGAAATCCAGTCACTATCAACACCCACAGTCACCGTTCCGCCATCCCATAAAGACAATTGCTCCTGCCAACGTAAACCATAGGTTTCAAAGTTAGTCAGAGTATCCGTAATATTGGCATTGTTTCCATTATGAGGATGATCATACCAATTACCTTCCCCTTGTGTAGTGTATAGTTTTAAATCGCCTCGAACATTCTCATATTCATGGGACAAATTAACAGCGACCATACCTGCCTCACTCCTGTATTCAGGCATTGAAGCAGCAACAGTACTACTGTCACCAGGGTCTTTTGCACTGTTATTACTGTACAAAAAGCTGCTACCGACAGACCAATTTTTATTCAATTGATAATTCAACCGTCCCATAACATTTTTTAATTCGCCATCCGCATTGTCCCTGTGTCCATCTGAACTTGCAAAACCTTGAGCTAACATAAAATCTAAATCACCATATTTACCCACGATATCGGCTTGTTCGGTAATCGTGCCATAAATACCGCCAGAAACACGGGCACTACCATGAATACCCTCTTCAACAGCGCGCTTAGTAGTTAAGTTAATGGATGAAAAATTATTACCATTTATTTGTGGCTGAGGGCCTTTATAAACTGTAATCGACTCCATACCGTTAATTGGCAATAGATCCAGTACTGGATGCCCCCACACCCCCATATATAAAGGCACACCATCGACATAAGTTTTAATTTCGCTACCCGGCCGACTGGTTCCCATGCCACGAATAAAAACACCATCCCCCCCATCTGCACTGAAAGTACCGACTGGATTAAAGCGAGTAATTTGAACTCCCGGTGTACGGCGCAGAGCAGAAGCTAAATCCAAAGCATTTTGGTCTTTCAACTGATCTTCAGTAACAACTGAAGAGATACTGGAAAATAAATCCAGATGATTTTCTTTAATAACAGGGTTAGAAACAACAGAAATTGGAGCCAACTCATAAGCTTGACTCTCTTTTGCTGATACTGTTTGAGAAGACATCAGTATTGCTAATGTAATTGAAGAAGCAATACCATTAACTAAAAATGGTGCTCTGGAGGGGGAGTATTTCATAATCTAAAATTTCCAATAATACGTTTTAATCAATTATTTTCAATTCCAGCATAGGCTGGTCTGTAATAATGCGGTCATATTAGCGCTTGTTGAAAATAATTCCCACTTGCATTACTATGCCAAAAGGAATATTTTGTATGCTAAACGTAATCAGATGCTGAGGAAAACATAACTTTGGGGACTATTTATACAACCATGCCTGTTTACTGGTCTTGCAATGACTAACTCAAAAACTCGCCCAACCCGCTGGCGAATTAGAAATGATGCATTAAAAACGCTACAGCAGAGGCACTGTTTACATCAACCATTACCGAATGAACTGGGTAATGGATATACAGATATATACCCACTGGAAAAAGACCTAAGCTATATAGAAAGCAATTATCAACCCAATAAAGATTTAGCTGTAGTAAGTCATATGAATAACCAGCAAGCTCGTCTGGTTGTCACACTGGGTATAAAAGGAAGTTCGTGTTTTGTTAGTCATCAGGGAGAAGAGGTTTTATTTAATAAAGGCTATACTTCTATCACAACATTTAACTCCTGTAGCGGTGAACGTCAATACCAGGCGGGTGATTCTATTCTGCAATTACGTTTTGCCATGAGCAAAGACTGGCTGTTACGTTATTTTGACAACAAACAGATTAAAAAGACATTCAGCAATAGCAATAATATACAAAATATTAGCTACAAACCCATCACCGCACATGGACTGATGCTTGCAAATCAGTTACTGTCGATAACAGCGACTAATGAAAACAATAAAATATTTATCCATGGTCAGGCCATGCTGCTATTAGCCTCCGAACTTAAACCAGTTTTCTCACCTCAGAATAAAACCAAAGATACCTACACAGAAAAAGATAAAGAAATAGCCAACAAAGCAAGAGAAATTCTATTTCAGGAGTTTAAAATACCACCCTCAGTTGAACAATTATCAAAACGCGTTGCTTGTAATCAATTTAAGTTAAAAAAACTATTCCATCACTTTTTTAATAACACCCCTTATGGCGTATTATTGGAAATTCGAATGAATAAAGCTTATCAATTACTTGATTCATCTGGCTGTCATGTCAATATCGCTGCGGATCATGTGGGTTATAATCACGCCAGTAATTTTAGTACCGCATTTATCAAGTATTTTGGGGTTTCACCGAAAAGTATTTATCAGAAGAAGCCTGACAGATCAAAGTAAACCAATGATGACATACTCCTCTCCTGCCTTAACAAACAACAGCATCTATCTATGGTTCATATTCCACTGATTGGAAAGAAAGCCCCTGAACTGCAGATTTCTATGTGGCTGCAAGGTAATGCGAGCAATTTAGAGCATGAATTAGGCCGCGTTGTTTTAATCGAAGTTTTTCAAGTTAATTGTCCAGGCTGTTTTTTATACAGCTTGCCGCAAGCAATCGATCTGCATCAGAGATATTCCGACAAAGGTTTAACTGTTCTGGGTATTGCGACCGCTTTTGAAGATTTTGAACTCAACACCCTGGATAACTTAAAGTTATTATTGGAACAGCATATAGTCGTTGGGGAAACTAATCGGGTTTTGACAGAGAACAATCGATTAATTGATGGCCGTCTTCCCTATCACATCCCTTTTGCTGTGGCGATGGATAAAATAAATACGCTGGCTTCAGTTGTTTCAGAGGATCAAGTAAGCCGCTTAATCAGGCAATATGTGCCAGACTTTATTCAGCGCAAGGAAGCTGAAAAGATACAAATCAAGAGCAATGCGATAAACTATCTAAATACTCAATTGTATTCAGCAGAAAGCTTTAAACTATATCAATTACAAGGTACACCCTCCCATATCATTATTGATAAAAAAGGAATATTGAAAGCCTGTGAGTTTGGTCATTTCACTGATATTGAATGGTTAATCACCAACTTATTAACAGAATAAACAATCAAGGATCAGAGCCACATGCCTTACTTAAAATTAAAAACTAACATTTCGGTTAATAAAGAAAAATCTTCTGAATTATTAACTCAGTTTTCTCAACTTCTTTCCAAGGAAACAGGCAAACCAGAACGTTATATTATGATTGAACTGAATGATAAGACGAAAATGATTTTTGCAGGAAATAATGAACCCCTGGCTTATCTTGAGTTTAAAAGCATCGGTTTAAGTAGTGAGCAAGCAAAGTCATTATCAGCCTCCATCAGTCAACTGATCAATATACAGCTTAAGATACCTGCTGATCGGGTTTATATCGAATTCAGTAATTGCCCTATTAATTTTTGGGGCTGGAATGGTTCTACTTTTGGCTAACTCATTATGACAACGAAGACTGAAATAATCGATCACTTAGGCTTTCATTAATACGGCGATATGCGCGCTCACACATTCAGCTAAAGCGTAAAGATTATAGCCCCCTTCTAACACTGAAATGATTTTACCATCACAACAATTGTTAGCAATATGCATCAGTTCTTCACTCAACCACTGGTAGTCTTGCTTATCCAATTCTATGCTAGCTAAGGGATCATCTTTATGAGCATCAAAGCCTGCGGAAAGGAAAATTAAATCTGGCTTAAATTGCTTTAATGCCGGGAAGATTATCTGCTGATATTTTTCTCGAAATTGCTCACCAGTATCTCCTGAGGCCAGTGCTACATTGACTATATTGCCTATCCCCGTTTCCGATGGATAACCTGTTCCCGGGTAATTGGGCATTTCATGTGTAGAGGCATAAAACACATCAGCATTATTCTCAAATACGGCTTGGGTACCATTTCCATGATGCACATCAAAATCGATAATCGCAATACGTTTGATCTTTTGTAGCTTTCTTGCATATTCAGCTGCAATAGCCACATTATTGAATAGGCAAAAGCCCATGGGTTGCGCAGGTTCAGCATGATGCCCTGGTGGACGAACAGCACAGAAGGCATTATTGGCTTGTTTATTACACACTTTATCAACTGCATCACAAACAGCACTAACCGCTAATAAAGCGGCATGAGCCGAGCCTGCTGATAATACGGTATCCTGATCTAAAGAAAGGTAACTATCCTCTGGTACTTTTTGTAATACTTTATCTATCATTGCCTGGGTATGAACCCGCTGAATTATCTGCATAATATCTTGCCGTAATTCAGCTGTTATTCTTTGCAAGGAATCAAATCCATGTTGATTTAGAGCTGCATTAATATAACTTAGCCGATCAGGACTTTCTGGATGTCCTAAGCAGGTATCATGTTGCAAAGAATCTTTATGGTAATAATAAAGTGTTGTCATTTTAGAATAAATTGAGACACAGGCCTTTAGCCAGGTTTTTAGCAGATGAAGGCTAAAGCCTTCGCCCCAAAATTAATAGCTAGCTTCAGAATGACATGTCTACTCAATGAATGTAAGAACTGAAGATATAATGTGAAAAAAAAGCTATTTCACCGTTAAGGAATTCCACAACATGAACTAGCTCTTAAAGCCCTCCCTTGCTGGGGAGGGTTGGGTGAGGAGGAATTAAACAATTCTCTTTTGCAGAATGCTTTTTTCTTTATGACTAAAGGCAAAAAGAATAGGGGAAAAAAGAATTTATTTCAACCTCTCCTCACCCAACCCTCTCCAGCAGGAGAGGGCTTTAGAGCTATACCCATCATTGTACGCTGAGTAATTAGCAATTTAATTAACAAAACAACTGATAACATAGGGTGGACAGTGCCACCCTAGCTTATATTTATTAATTAAATGTAGTTCCAGATGCTACTGGTAATACAGGCATTTCCTGCTTAGGAAATTCACCTGATAAGGCGCCTAAGAAAGCCACAATATCAGCAATTTCTGTTTTAGATAAATCCTGACCTAATTGTAATTTAGCCATTAATTTAACTGCTTTATCTAAGGTTTTGACTGAACCATTATGGAAATAAGGTGCTGTTAAAGTAATATTACGCAAAGTAGGTACTTTCCACATATGCTCATCAGCTGCTTTTTTAGTCACTTCAGCTAAACCCTTATCATCTTTAAAGCTATATTGCGCTTCAAAATAACCATTATCGATCGCAGGGAATTTCTGGAAAGTACCAGGGCCATTGAATGCAGGACCACTGTGACAAGAAGTACAACCAATTGCTACTGCTTTTTTCATGCCGCGAATTTGTTGCTCAGTCATTGCTTTTTTATTACCTTTAACATACTTATCATAAGCACTGTTTGGAGTAATCAATGTTCTTTCATAAGCAGCAATAGCTTTAGTTGCTGTATCTTTAGAAATTGAGTCTTTACCAAATGCTTTCTGGAAAGCATCCTGGTAACCTTCAATAGATTTCAAACGCACAACCACATCGTCCCAGCTTTTCATACCCATTTCGATAGGGTTTGTTACCGGACCTGCTGCCTGCTCTTCTAAACTTGCTGCACGGCCATCCCAGAATTGCACCTTATTAAAAGCCGAATTCCATACAGTGGGTGCACTACGCCCACCGACTTGACCACCCACACCTACAGACCCAGCGCGATTGTCTTCACCGCCTAACATGGTGTTATGACAAGATGCGCAAGACACTGTACCTGAAGAAGATAAACGAGGATCATGGTAAAGCATTTTTCCTAACGCTACTTTTTCAGCAGTTGTTGGGTTATCAGCAGGTGCTGGTGCTGTCGTTGGCAAAGCCTGAGCAAAGACAACTGTCGCTGAGCTAGCTAACGCCAAAGCAGTGACCAAAGAACGAATTTTAAACATATTACCCTCCAGGTATTATTATTGTTGATGAACTAATGCTGAATTGTAAGTGATGCTAATGCTTAGGTAAATCAAAAAAAGATCATTAGCAAATTTATCAACTTAGTTACATGCCTGTAAACAAACCACAGCTTTCTCGTTCCCACCGTATTCGGCGGGAATGCATACCATGCTGTGACTGTAGACAGGTATGTATTCCCACGCGGGAGCATGGGAACAAGAAGGGCTGATTTATAGCAGAAAGCCCACCTATCTACTGCCTATTCAATTCATAAAACAGGGTAATCATGAGCAGCTTAGGCTGCTCACCATTACAAGACTACTTGCAGCAGTGGACTAAAGCCCACTCAGTAAGCACAACAGCGCTGACAAGCGGCTTAACTTTCCAGTCCATCAACACGTTGAAAGCCACGAGGTAAGGCTGTGCCTCTTTTTGCTCTGAGCCCAGAATAAACCTCTATATCACCGCCTTTAATAGTCAAATGTCTTTTCCCAGACAATATTTTAACGGCCCCATCCTGTGCAAAAACAGCCACTGAAACAACAGCATCAGCACCTGATTTAAAATCAGCTGGCGGAATTTGTATTAATTTATTACCTTTTCCTTTGGATAAAGCCGGTAATTCAACTACTGGAAAAATTAACAATCGTCCTTGCGTTGTTACCGCAGCAATTAAATCTGAATCATTATTAACCGCTACGGGCATTAATACGCTGGCACCTGCTGGCAATGAAATGACAGCCTTACCTGCCTTGTTTTTACTTTGCAGATCTTTCAGTTGCACTCTAAAACCATAGCCCGCATTACTGACCATTACATACCAGTCATCAGCCTGACCTGAGAATAGATAAGTAAACAAGGAGCCTGCTGGTGGTTTCAATCGCCCTGTCAGAGGTTCCCCCTGACTACGCGCAGAAGGCAAATCATGCGTTGCAAGAGTATAAGCGCGCCCTGTTGAGTCTAAAACATAAACGGCTTGCGTAGAACGACCTTTGGCAGAATCTAAATATTTATCGCCCGAACGGTAATTTAAACTATGTACATCAATATCATGACCTTTTGCCGCGCGTATCCAGCCTTTTTGCGACATCACGATAGTTAAGGGTTCGTTTGTTATTAATGCCGTGGTATCTAAAACTTGTGCGGCCTCTCTAGACACGATAGCGGAACGCCTATCATCTCCATACTTCTCAGCATCCGCTTGTAGTTCTTGCTTAATTAAACGATTGAGTAAGCGCTTAGAACCCAATATTTTCTCCAGTTGTTGTCGCTCTTTCTCCAACTCCTCTTGCTCGCCACGGATTTTCATTTCCTCAAGCTTGGCAAGATGTCTTAGCTTTAACTCTAAAACTGCTTCAGCCTGAATATCCGTAATACCAAAGCGCTCCATCAACACGGGCTTGGGCTTATCATATTCCCTGATAATGGCAATCACTTCATCTATATTTAAAAAAGCAATCAACAAAGCATCCAGAATATGCAGTCTTGCCAATACTTTATCCAAGCGATATTGCAATCGCCTACGCACTGTTTCAGTCCTAAACTGCAACCATTCAACCAGAATATTGCGCAGATTTTTAACCACGGGCTTACCATTCAGGCCAATCATATTCAGATTAACCCGATAATTCTTTTCCAAATCCGTGGTAGCAAATAAATGCGACATCACCGATTCTGTATCAATCCGTTTTGATTTGGGAATAATAAGCAGACGGGTTGGGTTTTCATGATCGGATTCATCCCTTAAATCATCGATCATAGGTAATTTCTTAGCCAGCATTTGTGCTGCAATTTGCTCCAGTAACTTTGCCCCAGACACCTGATGAGGCAATGCAGTAATCACAATATGATGATCTTCCAGTTCATACTGTGCCCGCATTTTTATAGACCCATTACCCGTGGTATATATTTTGTTGATTTCGTCAGCCGAACTAATTATTTCAGCCTGAGTTGGATAATCAGGCCCTTTTACATGAGTTAATATAGTTTCGATATCTGTATCAGGTTCATCAATAAGCTGAATACAAGCATTCACAACTTCACGCAAGTTATGCGGAGGAATATCTGTCGCCATACCCACAGCGATCCCCATCGTGCCATTTAGCAACACATTAGGTAATCTTGCTGGCAACAGCACAGGTTCCTTCAAAGTACCATCAAAATTATCGCTCCAGTCAACAGTTCCCTGCCCCAGCTCACTTAATAAAGTTTGCGCATAGGCTGTCAATCTGGACTCGGTATAACGCATGGCAGCAAATGATTTAGGATCATCAGGCGAACCCCAGTTACCCTGCCCATCAATTAAAGGATAGCGATATGAAAAATTCTGCGCCATCAACACCATAGCCTCATAACAGGCTGAATCACCATGTGGATGATACTTACCTAATACATCCCCGACTGTTCTGGCAGACTTTTTATATTTGGCCAGTGCATTTAAGCCCAGTTCTGACATGGCATAGACAATCCGCCGTTGCACGGGCTTTAATCCATCCCCTATATGAGGCAACGCCCTATCCAGAATAACGTACATGGAATAATCCAGATACGCTTTTTCGGTAAAATCCTTTAAAGGCAATTGTTCGTAATTTTCCTGAATTCCCATTTATTGATATCTGTGTCTGTAAAATGTTTGAGTTTAAGGTTTTAACCTCAATGCCGTTAAAATAAGCGATTTAAGGTATTTTTTTTGTTCTTAAGCCCTCTCCTGCTGGGGAGGGTTGGGTGGGGAGAAATTAAAATAGACTCTTTTAGTCTTAACTTAATAACATTTCTTCTAACCCTATTCGTATTCTAAAAGTAAGTCTTCACCTTCCAGCTCAACTCCATCGAGAACCAAAAGCTGTCTTTGTTCAATATATGAATTTCTATAAAATTCATATTTACCAAATACCGAGGCCTCATCAGCCATTTTTTCGGTACCCAGATAATCAGCCCTTCTATCAATGGCATTAACGGCATGAATTGCTGTCGATATATACGGTGCCAGATATGAGGTTGGGTCCATTGCGATATCTCCCGCCAACCCCACAACACCCCGGGGAGAACTAGGACCAAAAAAAGGTAGCACCATGTAAGGTCCCGTAGGCATACCCCAAACCCCTAAGGTTTGTCCAAAATCTTCATCATGCTTTGGTAAGTCAATCATGGTCGCTACATCCACCAAACCGCCAACACCTGCCGTTGAATTAACGATGAAACGTGAAAAGTCCAGACCTGATTGCATAAACTTTCCTTGTAAAGCGTCATTAACAGTGACCCCAATATCATCAATATTATTAAACACATTGGTGATCGCTGTATCTACAAAGCTCGGGGTAATCCAGCGATAACCTTTCGCTACTGGCTTCATCGCATAATCATCCAACCCCTCGTTAAAAGAATGAACTGAACGATTCCAACCTTCCCAGGGATCTCTTTCATCAATTATTTCCGTTGTAGCGCAAGCAGTTAAAAAAGTCGCCAATACACTAACAACAATTAAATTGTTTATTTTATTTTGCATTTTCCATCTCCAAAACTAACACTCATCTACTGGACTGCGTACAAAACACAACCACATTCCATAGATAAAATTGATAACGCTAAATCTTTTACTTCATAATAGCGCATAACTGGAGACAGAAAACATCCTCCAATCCAATTCTAATGGTAGGATGATATTAAATTTACGCCCACAAACCTAGCACAAACTTTAATTTTCAAAAAAAACTTATAAATGGATATAAACCAAAACCCATTAGGCAAACGTTTTAGAGGATACCTTCCTGTTATTGTCGATATAGAAACGGCTGGCTTTAATGCAAAGAAAAACCCTTTATTAGAAATAGCTGCCGTTATTGTAGAGCCCGACAGCCAGGGGCTTTTACATACAACCGAAACCCATGCATGTAATATCAATCCATTTTCTGGCTCAGAACTAGATGAAGCAGCTTTAAAGTTTACAGGCATCGACCCTTATCATCCTTTTCGGATGGCGATAGAAGAAAAAGAAGCTTTAAGTCAAATATTCAAGCCTATCAAAGCCGCTGTCAAACGAAATGATTGTACAAGAGCTATTCTGGTTGGGCACAACCCCGCCTTTGATATCAACTTTTTAAATGCTGCAATCGAAAGGACCAAAATGAAACGCAGTCCATTTCATCCTTTTAGTAGCTTTGACACGGCCACATTAGGGGGGCTGGCTTATGGTCAAACAGTGCTGGCAAAGATTGCTAAAGCAGCTGATTTAGAATGGGATGCTGAAAAAGCACATTCAGCTCTTTATGATGCAGAGCAAACGGCAAAACTTTTTTGTATGATTGTGAATCGCTGGAAAAAGCTGGAAGAGATTGAAGAGCAGGTAAAAGGCTAAAGGTTCAAGGCTAAAAGAGCCAAAGCAGTGCTCTTTTCGCCTTTCGCCTTTCGCCTTTAGCCTGCGGCTTCTAGCATTCCTTTCAACTCGCCCTTACTATGTAGATCCATAATAATGTCACAACCGCCTACCAATTCTGCATTGACATAAAGCTGTGGGTAGGTTGGCCAGTTTGAATATTCTTTAAGTGCTTCCCTCACTTCTTGATCTTCAAAAATATTAATATACATAAACTGCACACCGCAGTCCTTGACTGCCTGGACAGTTTGTGCAGAAAAACCACACTGTGGGAAATCAGGAGTCCCTTTCATATATAAAACTACGGAGTGGCTACCAAGTTGGTCTTTAATTCTTTCTATTACATCCATTACTAATTACTCTATATATTAAAAATCCAGTCATATTATCAAGTTTTATCATTGATAAAAACCTTAAAAACATTATTTTCAATAAAAACACACTTGCCTGATTTTGTGTAGCCGATATAATGGAATGTTTTTCGTAGAAAAATATTTGGCCTCGCCATTAAAACCATCTAAAAAACCAAATGACTAGTCATATTATGCCAACCTATGGACGCTTACCGATAACCTTTGAACGAGGTGAAGGGGTATGGCTGTGGGATCAATCAAATAAACGTTACCTTGATGCCTTATCTGGCATTGCCGTTTGCAATCTAGGCCATGCACACCCAGCCGTTCATCAAGCCATTTGCAAACAAAGCGAAAAACTACTGCATACTTCGAATTTATATGGCATTGCTGCGCAAGAGACGCTAGCTAATAAATTAATTGAAAAAAGTGGAATGGATAATGTCTTTTTCTGCAACTCTGGCGCTGAAGCTAATGAAGCAGCAATTAAAATTGCGCGTTTACATGGTCACCAGAAAGGTATCGACAAACCGTGCATTCTAACTATGGAAAAAAGCTTTCATGGTCGGACCATGGCTACACTCAGTGCAACTGGCAATCCAAAGGTACAAGATGGTTTTGCACCGCTAGTCGAGGGTTTTATACATATTCCCTATAACGACATTAAAGCAATTAATACCGCCCTTGCAGAAAACAGTAATATCGTTGCTATTCTTGTTGAACCTATACAAGGCGAAGGGGGGGTCAATATTCCTGCCCCTGATTATCTTAATCAGATTCGTAGTCTATGTGATCAACACGACTTATTAATGATGCTTGACGAGATACAAACAGGCGTTGGTCGCACAGGAAAATTTCTTGCTTACCAGCATAATGGAATTATTCCTGATGTCTGTACTTTAGCCAAAGCATTAGGTAACGGGGTACCGATGGGTGCCTGCCTTGCTCAAGGCAAAGCCAGCACTTTATTAACTGCGGGCAAACATGGCTCCACCTTTGGCGGCAATCCATTAGCCTGTAGCGCGGCACTTGCCGTACTTGAGACAATGGATACAGACAATATAATTGAACAAGTTGAAAATAAAGGCGCTGAAATCTGCAGCCAATTTATTAGCAAACTAAAAAATAACCCTGCTGTTTCTAACATTAGAAACAAAGGTTTAATGATTGGTATAGACCTTGCCTACCCCTGTGCAGAATTAGTTAAAACAGCACAGGAAAATGCTTTACTAATCAATGTAACCGCGGATAAAACCATACGTTTATTACCGCCCTTAATCATCAATTCGGAACAAATTGAATTGCTGACAGAAAGCTTGTCAGGGATCATCCAAGAATTCACAACACGCTGTAAAAAATAATGCTACAACCTAGACATTTTATTAGCCTGCTAGACTTAACAGGCGATGAGTTTCGTACTCTAATTAATAGAGCTACCGAATTAAAGGGCAATAGAAACCCTGACTTTCAACCGCTAAAAGGGCAAGTATTGGCGATGATTTTTGAGAAATCATCTACTCGCACACGTATCTCTTTTGAAACAGGCATGACCCACTTTGGTGGCAGTGCTTTATTTTTATCACCCAGAGACACTCAACTTGGACGAGGTGAACCCCTAGAGGACAGTGCCAGAGTTATATCT
>Ga0209495_1000838_pt1 | contig 22478 bp, 24 predicted proteins | sample EN1Hudsemesocosm_FD_184629 | JGI IMG/M metagenome (GOLD analysis project Ga0209495, IMG submission 184629) | Methane-oxidizing microbial communities from mesocosms in the Hudson Canyon - EN1E Hudson Canyon (SPAdes) (version 2) | ecosystem: Environmental > Aquatic > Marine > Cold seeps | place... | reverse complement strand
TTGGCGATGGCTTTCAAGAAAAGCTGGCCGATATTTCCTGTAGCCATTGTAAAACGGGTTATATGCTTGCCAGAGACAGCCAATACGGTAGCTTCTTTGGCTGTAGTCAATATCCCTTATGTGACAATACTCAAACAGCCTGTGATTGGTGTGGCAGTGGCTTAAAAGAACAAGGGCGCTTTAGAGTCTGTGAAAATAAACGCTGTGACTTTGTTGAACCGGTTTGTCCCAAGTGCAATGGCACACTGAGCTTAAGAAAAGGACCTTACGGTCAATTTTGGGGATGCTCCCATTATCGCAAGGGGGCCGAGTTTTCATGTGGCCATACTGAAAAGTTTGTTGATTTAAAAGCCGCTAAGAATAAAAGTTTGCCTGATGAAATGTATATAACTTAATTTCTGACGATAGTAAGTCGTGTTTAATCAAAATTATTAATGGAATAACAAGGAAGAATAGAATGCCAGAACAAAAGAAAATTTCCACATCACAGCTAGCCAAAAAAAGTGGCATTGCACAAAACCAATTGTTTGCTGATTATAAATGGTCAAGCTATGCATAATGCTTTAGGTGATGATTCACAGTCGCGCTATAAAAGCTATTTGATAGGCTCCTTGGTTTAGATTTTATTTAAACTCTTGTCTTGCCAGAGTTTTCAGCGGAAATTGTGTTGCAGGTTATGATATTTAGTCGAAAGGAAGTCATAAAAAATACAGGGTGGACGAATTAAGAAAATTATTTTGGGAGATTGGGTGTATGAAGGAGGGCGTATGAGTTTCAAATACTGCTTAAATAAGAAACCTTATGAGGGTTCTGTTATTTTTCAAGATAACGTGTAGCATTAGTCACTATAAGTAATGATTAAATAGACTTTAATTGGATACATATGGAACCGAAAGATTTATACGAATTTTCATCAGATCGACCAATTAATAAAATTGAAGAAGATCTATTAGGAAGGGCTGGATTTTCTAAAGATTTGGCCGATGCTCTTGCTAGCTGGCATGGTAATGATAGCTTGGTTGTTGCACTTCATGGAGACTGGGGATCAGGGAAGTCATCGATTAAGAATATGGCTATTTCAGAGCTTGAGAGCATCACAAAAAATAAACCTGATATTGTTGAGTTCACACCCTGGGAGTGGGCTGCACAAGAAAAAATTACAGCTTCATTTTTCAAAGAAATTTCTGCAACACTTGGTGTAAAAAATAAAAGTAAAGACGGCAAAAAGCTGGCTTCACTTCTTAAAAGATATGGACGATATTTAAATACAGGGGAAGAGTTGGTCACTGGCATATCAAGTGCTTTGCCAACACTTTTTGTCTTAGCAGTTACTCTTGGGTTAGGAAGTAGCGTCATAGATGAAGTTTGGATGAAAAGTATAACAACTCCCTTATTAGCTATTATTGGTGCATGGGCAGCAGTATTGAAATGGGGTAAATCATTCTTAAATTCATTAGCTGGAAATATCGATGCTACAGTAAAGGGCAATGAGCAAACGATGAGTGAATTTAGGGCTGATCTAAATAGGTTACTGTCTAAAAAGAGCAATTCTTTGATTATTGTAATGGATGATTTAGATCGTCTTACATCAGAACAACTTAGAATGGTTTTTCAGTTGATTAAAGCAAATACTGAGTTCCCTAATGTTGTGTTCCTTTTGTTGTTTCAGCGTGATCTAGTAGAAGAGAAGTTAAATGATGGAAAACAAACTGGTAGAGACTATTTAGAAAAAATAATACAGGTTCCTTTTGATATACCTAAAATCGAAACAAGTCGGCTACATAATTTATTATTTAGTAATTTAGAAAGAATACTTAAACAAGATAAATCTGCTACTGAAATGTTTGACTCTGGTTATTGGGGGAATGTTTTTTATAGCTCACTTTATGTTTACTTTGATAATTTGAGAAATGTTTATAGGTTCACATCAACATTATCTTTTCACTTTTCTCTATTACGCGGTAGAAGTGTTTTTGAAGCTAATCCTGTAGATCTAATTGCAATTGAGTGTATACGACTATTTGAACCAGATGTTTATAAGGAAATTGCTAGATGTAAAGAAGTCTTCACTAAAAATGGAGCAGATAAATATGATGGTTCAGATAAGTCGGTACCGCAGATGCTCGAAAGCATTATTGCAAAATCCACCGAAGGTAAAAATGAATATGTGAAAAAATTAATTGAACACTTATTTCCAACTGTTCAATGGGCGCTGGGCGGCACTCACTATGGTAATGATTTCGGAGGTAGATGGCTTAGGGAAGTAAGAATTTGCCACCCATCAAATTTTGATAAATATTTTCAGTTTTCAATTCCTAGTGGTGAGTTGTCTAATTCTGATTTGTGTGAAATGTTAACTTTGACATCAGATACAGAGGCCCTAGCCTCATTCATTCTTAGCCTGCAAGAACGCGGGATATTAATGAATGCACTTTCTCAGTTTGATGCATATACTGACAAAATTCCGCTAGAAAATGCTGAGTCATATATCAAAGCACTCCTTAATGTTGGTGATAAGGTTGATCATGAATTCATAGGATTCACAATGTCCAGCTCTTATACTAATGTAGTTCGATTAGTAAATTGGTTTTTGGCGAGAATAGAGAGTCAAGAAAATAGGGGGAGGATTTTATTAACTTGCTTTGAGGCATCTAATGGCATAGCTGTTGTTGGCCGTATTTTGAATGCTGATAAACAGCGCAGAGAAGAGTCCGAAAAAGATACTGTTCTTGCTGACAATGAATTTATTAATCTACAAACAGAGTTTGTTAAAAAATTAGATGATATGGCCGATAATTCTCCTGATACATTAATTAGTCATAAGCATCTAATTTCTTTGCTATATAGCTGGAAGCGATGGGGAAACGAGGAAAAAGTGCGTTTATGGTTACAACAACAAATAGTGACCTCAGACGGATGCTTGAAATTATTAAAAGGATTTGTAAGTAAATCCTCATCACAAGGGACGGGAGATTATGTAGTGAAAATCACTAGCAGTATAAAGCTAGAAACTATAGAAGATTTTGTTTCAATTGATGGAATAAGAGAAAAAATTAATGGTATTGAAGTTGAACTGTTAGATGAAAAAACAAAAGAAGCGATTGACGCATTCGAAAAAGCTTTAGATCGAAGAAGTAAAGGGCTAGGGGAGGAGTGGTGAAAAGAACCTTAAGATTGTGCTGAGGCATTCATAAAAATCACCTATTTACTTATTCTTTGCTTTGAATTTTAAAATCAACGTAATTATAATTTTACAAAAGAAATACCGTTTTATTTACAGTCTCCAAAACTTGTATTGCATACCATTTACACCTTCAATACTCGTCAGTTTTCCCCCTAACTTCAAAAGGGTCAATCTCGATTGGTCATGGGGTTACTTGCTGGCATAGGCTGATCTGTTTGTAACAAGTCCTAATTCATCTCAGATATAAAGGTGTTGGCAGATTAGAAGCAGGGAAGGCCAGCTATTATGACACTGGGGCGTATAGTTTTTAATATATTAGAGAAGCATTACCTATCTTTGAAAAAGTGATATTCACAAATTGATGTATGAAAAACAGCTTAGTTTCAGACAGTTTAACGGCTCCTTTTTTAGTTAAGATCGGGTAGGCAAGCAATATGTAAAGTAATGTTGTCTTCAACGCTAAACCTCAAATCGATCAATATTGTTAAAAACCAACGAGGGATTGACGCCAAAGGTATCACAAAAGCAGCGGTTAAAATGTGCTGAATCTGTAAATCCCGCTTCCATTGCCGCATAAGTCAGGTTATCCACTTTATTCAAGGTAGTCATTGCAGACACTATCCGCCGCCACATTCTATAACGGCGGTAAGGTATATCTGATTGTTGGCGAAACAAATGTCTGAATCTGGAAGCGGAGAGGCCGACTAATGAAGCTAGATATTCCTGGCTTAGGCTGTTTTCTGGGGTGTCCTGAATGACTTGCATGATACTGGCTATACGAGGATCAATGTTTTTATCTTGTTCTTTTTCTGTGCCTAGTAATTGATTAAGTATTTGGTTGATCTCTATTTTTGATGGTTTTTCTTGGTAAATAGTTTGAAAACACTCGATCCATTTGGGGTCTATTACCTCAGTGATAGACGATTGGTGAAATGGGAACTTTTGTTTAAAGTTAAAGAAATCAGCCGAATTCTTCTCAATAATCAAACAAGCCATAATATTTCCATAGGCATTTAACTCATGCTTACAGCCTGCTGGAATAATTGCACTGCGATAGGCGGTGTGGCTGCCATTAGGCGCTTTTATTGTGAAAGGCCGATAAAGCCCGACGTTTATTGCGATTGATCCCATTGAGTGCAAGGTTAAATGTTGTAGGGGACCAAAAAGTAAGGTGCGATTCGGCCACATAAAAAGATTGGGTCGGAAACAATATTGAGTTTCAGGCGTAGCCACTTTGTACAATTTATTGTTTTGAAACATCGCTAAACTAGCCCTGTCGTGGAATAAAAATCTAAATTCACTTTATCAGGAAAAATACAATGGATGCAATACTCAATCAAACAGCCCCCGTTATCGCTATTTCATGCGCTGGACTATTCTTTATGACCGGCTTACTAACGGGATCGTGGAAATTTTCATGCATGATGAAAAGTCATGACTTTAAAGCGCCTTACTATGTCGATATAGCGCACCGTGCTGCCTTGCTGTATTCCTTTGCCGCTATTCTTATTGCCGTTTTTGCTTATTTTAGTGTGTTTTCAGATTGGGTAAATACGCTGGCAACTATCGCACCTTTATTGTTTTTCGCTATTGCCATTATCAATTATATTAAATTAGGCATTGAAAATAAGACCGACAATCAACTACGTGATTCTGAAAACCCAGCGGGCGATAAAATCATTATGGGATCGTTAATGGTGGTTGAAATAGGCGGTTTTTTTATTTTGTTGATGGGGTTTTTTATTCGTATATTAGGGTAAATAGTAGATGAATTTTAAACGCTAGAGTTATCAAGTTATAGCATGCCAAGCATAGCTGCTTTTATTGCTGCAGAAGTTTTATTGGTCGCATTCAACTTAAGCATCACATTGTTAATATGAAAGTTAACTGTACGCTCTGCAATTTTAAGAATATGTGATATTTCATTTGCCGTTTTTCCATCGGCGGTCCAACGAAGCACAGTTATTTCACGGTTTGATAGTTTTACGCTGATTTCGGGTATTAGCTTTTTTGATAAGCATCGCGACATACCTAAATGTGTTGCTTGGGTTAACCAAGTCATTTTAAATAAGATAGTATCCAACTCTTGTTGAGTGATTACTTCATTTGAGCGTGCTAAAGTTAACATGCCAATGGTTCCATTGAAGTCACGAATAGATTGCGCCCAGCCATAGCATAAGCCAAATGATCGAGCTTCCTCCCACATTTCAATAGCTGGGAGGAATAGATCATCTGTCCATAAAATAGGTTCGAGTGAATGCATTGCATGATGTACCGTGGGATCAATTGCAAGATAATTATTGGCTTGGTATTGTGCTTGCCAATTTGCAGGGTAATTATTAAACATTAAGGTTTTGGGATTTGATATGGGTAGCAGCATACGCACACCATAGGCGCAATGTTCAAAGCCTATATCTTGACTAAGCGCAAGAATGGCTTGAAAAAACTGTTGCTCAGATTGAATATCCTGTAATGCTTGAAGTTGATCTTCTTGCCATGTGATCATGAATTTATTTTCTTACAAATATTTAAGGTGTTAATGACACTCTATTATGAGGGGTATATCTGATTTTTTCTTGAAGAAATGAATATAACTTGCAGCATACCTGTCAATATTGACAGTTGTTTCTGCTAATAGAATACAGTCTAATAAACTACCTATAGAAGAGCTCTAAAGGTAATCCATATGATATTGAAGGTTTGTATAAATGATTGACTGTAGCGAACGATATCTGGCTAATAGTGAATATATTGATTGGCATCACCCGCTGGTAACTGCCAAAGCATTGGAACTTGCTAAAGATTGTCTTAATGATGAATCGGTAGCGAAGCGTTGCTTTGAGTTCGTGCGTGATGAGATTAAGCATAGCTGGGATTACCAGATGAATCCTGTTACTTGTAAAGCGTCTGAGGTATTAATTTATGGTACAGGCTATTGTTATGCCAAGAGCCATTTATTGGCTGCTTTATTAAGAGCCAATGCTATTCCTGCAGGACTTTGTTATCAACGATTGACGATTAAAAACGATGTGCCACCTTATTGCCTTCATGGCTTAAATGCGGTTTATTTAAAGCAGTATGGTTGGTATCGTATTGATGCTCGAGGTAATAAAGAGAGTGTCAATGCTGAATTTACGCCGCCTGAAGAGAACTTAGCTTTTCCCGTTATTGATGCATTAGAAAAAGACTTTCCTGAAATATGGGTTGAGCCATTACAAATCGTCATAAAGGCTTTAACGCAATATAAGACGGTAGAGCTCGTAAGTGAAAACCTACCTGATATTGATGATTTATCAAAGGTAGTTAATTACGCTAACATGGTAAACATTCACAAAACATTTATTACACCATAGAGTTATGTATACTCCACCGCAATTTGAACAGCCCAATATTGAAGTTATGCAAGAGTTGATGAGTCAGTATCCGCTTGCAAGCTTAATAACACTAAATGCCAATGGCATTGAAGCTAATCATGTTCCTTTACACCTTTCAGTTGAAGAGGGTGAGCGGGGTATTTTACGAGGGCATATAGCGCGAGCAAACCCTGTTTGGAACGATTTTTCTTCAGATGCTGAGGTCTTAGCTATTTTTCATGGCCCAGATGCTTATATTAGTCCTTCGTGGTATGCCACTAAGCCGGAGTCGGGAAAGGTAGTGCCAACCTGGAATTATGCCGTGGTTCATGCTTATGGAGTATTGCGTATTGTCGATGATGCGGCGTGGGTACGTATTCAGCTTGAAGCACTCACGCAGCAACATGAAGCAAATCTTCCTCATCCGTGGGCAGTGTCCGATGCACCAGAAGAGTTTACCGAAAAGCTGACTGGAATGGTGGTTGGCATTGAAATGGCGATTACCCGATTGTCTGGCAAGTGGAAAGTAAGTCAAAATCAGCCCTTGGAAAATCAATACAGTGTTATTGACGGTTTGAAGGAGAATAATCAACCAACAATGGCAGCGTTAGTAAAGGCAGGAATAATAGAATGAAAATCAACAAAACTTCGATAAAAGAAATAGATGAGTTAGTCATGTTATTCGATCAGTATATGGTCTTTTATAAGCAGGATTCAGCTCCAGAAAAATATCGAACTTACCTAACAGAGCGACTTAATAATAATGAAGCTACCGTATTTATTGCTTATAACGAAAATGGTAATGCGATGGGTTTTGCCCTAAATTATTATTCATTCTCTTCTGTTTCTCTGAGCAAAAAAGTTGTCTTAAATGATTTGTTTGTTATGTCGGAATATCGTAATAAAGGAGTGGCAAAACAATTAATTGATAGTTGTGTGAGTTTAGCTAAAGAGCTTGATGCCATTCGTATTGATCTTAGCACTGCTAAAGATAATTTTATTGCTCAAGCACTTTACGAGAAAATTGGCTTTATACAAGATGTTGAATATTTCTCGTATAGTTTGCCGATTAACAACAAGTGTTAGGCATGTCATAATTCAAAAATTTGCTATTAAAGTCCCTCTAAATGCAATAAAAAGTCAGGTTTCTGAATGGTGAATTTAAAAGAAGGAAAGAAAGTGGATGCGGGCTTGTTTTCAGGAAGTTGCCTTTGCGCTAGGGTGAAATATACAGTCGCAACGCATATTGATGCGTTTTATTTTTGTCATTGTGCCCAATGCCGGAAAATTACGGGCTCAGCCTTTGCGGCGAATATTTTGACAAAGCCCGCAGAGGTGAACTGGGTTACTGGCTTTGAGTGGGTGAAACGTTTTGATTACCCTGGTGAAAGAGTCTTTACCAAAGTTTTCTGTAGCCACTGTGGATCGGGGTTGCCCTATCTTAATGACAGAGGCAATGCTTTGGTGATTCCCGCAGGTTCACTGGATCAGTCACTGGATGTTACGCCAAATCATAATATTTTTTGGGCAGATAGAGCTTCATGGTATGAGGCTGGAATAGGCTCACCTAATTGCGCTGGATTTTCTGAATAAAAAATACTCTCGTTATTTAATGTTAAGGAACCTCAAAAATGTATACACTTTATGATTTTTTACCCTCAGGTAATTGCTACAAAATTCGCCTTATGCTGAATCAATTGGGCATCGCGTATGAAAGAGTCAGTGTGGATATTTTAAACAAAGAATCGCGCACGCCGGAATTTCTCAAAATTAACCCAAATGGGCGCACACCTGTTTTGTGTCATGATGGAAAGTATCTAGCCGAATCCAATGCGATTCTATGGTATCTAGCAGCGCATACGAATTTCATCCCCAAAGAAGATTTTGAACAAGCTCAGGTTTTACAGTGGATGTTTTTTGAGCAATTTAGCCATGAACCCAATATAGCGACAGCACGCTATTGGGTTTCTATCCTTAAGGCTGAAGGTAAGTATAAAGAAGCACTTAAAACAAAACTGACACAGGGTTATGCGGCACTGGATGTGATGGAGCAGCATTTACAAAATAATGATTATTTTGTTGCTAATCAATACAGTGTTGCGGACATAGCTTTGTATGCTTATACCCATGTTGCTGAAGAAGGGAAGTTTGATTTATCCGGATATAAGCAGATTAAAGTCTGGTTTGACCGAATTGAACAGCAGAAAGATTATATCGCTATTAAAAATCACCCTGTGTAAGACAGCTAATGTATAAAAACATAGGTAATATGCCAATCGGATCGAAATAATAACTTAAGAACAATATGACTACCTACACTTGGGATACTAAATTTTATGAAAAAACGCTCAAAATGAAAAATAGTCCAGATGTAAGCTTACATAGAAAGAAAATCTGATGGAACTAGAAAGTATTGTCCCGTGGGGCCGCTCATTTAGTGAATATCAAGCGATGTTCGCTTTAAATGCGAACGACTTACAGAAAAGCATTCTGGGCTGTGGTGATGGCCCCGCTTGTTTTAATGCTGAGTTAACAAAAACTGGCGGGAAAATTGTCTCAATCGATCCTGTGTATCAATTTAACAGCGAACAAATAGGCTCAAGAATTACGCAGGTTTATCCAGAAGTTATGTCTCAGGTCGCTAAAAATAAGGCAGATTACATCTGGACAACGATTGCAAGTGTTGAAGAGCTTGGGCGTGTGCGTATGCAAGCGATGGCATGCTTTCTTGATGATTTTGAACAAGGCAAAGTAGAAGGGCGATATAAACAGGCCTCATTACCTGAGTTACCGTTTTCCAATGATGAGTTTGAGCTGGCTTTATGCTCACATTATTTGTTTCTCTATAGTGATCATGTCGATCAAGCACAGCATATTTTATCGATGTTGGAATTATGTCGGGTCGCCAAAGAAGTCAGAGTGTATCCGCTATTATCTTTAGAGGGTACTCAATCAATACATCTTGAGCCTGTCATCTCTCAGTTGAAAGAAAATGGATTTGAGGTTGCCTTACAAACAGTCAGCTATCAATTTCAAAAAGGCGCAACTAAAATGTTAGTGGTGAAAAGGGCATAAGGAGCGAGGATTTTATTAAATCCTTATTCCTAAGCGACTTATGTCAGTATAAACAAACCTCACTTACTGAGAATAAAAAATGAACCAAAAAATTCTATCTCAACTGCTTGAAAAAATGCCCTTAGACTCAGGCATGGAACTGCCGCCTAAAGTCTTTATTGATATGCGTGGTGAATTTATAGGTTATGTTGAGGGTGAATCATTAACGGTTCGGTTTCCCAACCAAGAACGCTATAGGAATCCCTTCGGATTTATGCAGGGCGGAATCATTGTTGCGGCGATTGATAATACTATTGCACCCTTGAGTTACCTAGTTGCCCCGCCGAATATCACCAAAGAAATTAATACGGTATTTAAGCGTCCGATTATGCAAAATGATCACTATATTGAGGTGACTGCTTCAATCGTAGGGCAGACTTTAACGCAGATAGTTTTGCAGGCTGAAGTTAGAAATGAGAAGGGTAAACTTGCGGCTAAAGCTACTGCACATTGCGTATTCATTAAGGCTATAAAAAATTAAAAGGGGAGAAATAAAATGCAAAAATTGATAAAAATAGTTCTATTGTTTGTAGGATTCGCTGTTTATATGAGCAACACAGCACAGGCCGAGATTCACTCTCAAGTCGTCAACTATCAAATTGGGGAGCAAGCGTTTCAAGGTTATTTGAGTTATGACGACGCGATTAAAGGTAAACGTCCTGGTGTGCTCGTGGTTCATGAATGGTGGGGACATAATGCCTATGCCAGAAAACGTGCGGATATGTTGGCAAGCCTAGGTTACACCGCATTTGCTTTAGATATGTATGGCACAGGTAAGTTGGCGACACATCCTGAGGGTGCGAAAAAATTCATGCAAGCTACCTTGGCGGATATTAAGGTCGCAGAAGCTCGATTTAATGTAGCCAAGCAATTGCTACAACAACAAGCTACGGTCGAAGCTAATAAAATAGCTGCTATCGGTTACTGTTTTGGCGGTGGTACGGTGTTGCACATGGCAAGAATCGGTACAGATTTGGCCGGTGTGGTCAGCTTTCATGGTTCGTTGGCGACCAAAACGCAGGCTGAGAAAGGGCAGATTAAAGCTAAAATATTGGTCTTCAATGGTGCGGATGATCCTTTTGTGACCACAGAACAGATTAGCGCATTAAAGCTGGAAATGCAGCATGCGGGGGCGGATTTAGAATTTGTGAATTACCCAAACGTTAAACACAGCTTCACCAATCCAGAAGCAGATGACTTCGGTAAACGTTTTGATATGCCGCTGGTTTATAACGAGCAAGCGGATAAAGATTCTTGGGCGCGGATGAAGGTGTTTTTTAGGCAGGTGTTTGAAAAGTAAATAACTGATGTTACGAATTCAGAGTCTTTGATTATGAGAGTATTTGGGGGAGGGGCTTTTAGCCGCGACGTATATGAACTCGCGGCTAAAAGCCCCTCCCTCAATGCGTTATATCCGAAGTCTTTTTTTTGGTGATTTATAAATTACAAACGTACGATAAAGTTGTCGTACAATAGATGTATCGTACGTTTATATTTATATGGGTTGCATTATGAATAAATTCGCGTAGATACTCTATTAAAACGCAAGTGCTAATTTACAATTATTTATATTTTTATGAATGAGCTCGTAGATATAAAGGTGAACAAACAGCTCTATCGTTTGCCTACACTGAATTAGCATAATCGGTAGGCAAGAAAAAGACGTTTGCCCACCCTACCTGACTTGGGTAAACGCTTTGATATGCCGCTGGTTTATAACGAGGAAGCGGATAACGATTCTTAGTTGCGGATGCAGGTGTTTTTGAGGAGGGTATTTGAGAAGTAGATAAATAGGATAAGTAATCAGAGACCCCCCTAAAATTTCACCAATTTTCTATTCATGAAACGAATTATCAATAGCTTAGAATAGTTCTTTAGCTGAAATCCAAATTTTTTGGTGGGGTCTCTGAATATTTACTAAATAGGTGATATATGCTTTAAAGAGTGGCGAAATTTAGCTATTCTTGATTAACTTATCAAAGCTTGTGCCATTGATAATGGAAAAGACAAGCACGTTTTCCTGAATGTTAGGTCAATATCGGGTTATCAAGGAGAATTTGCGTAATAATATAGTTAGCTTTTAAAAGGAAAGAATGATTTATTCAAATATTTTAGAGTCTTTGAAAAAAATAATACTTGATGAAAATGCTTTGTTTAATTGTGTGCCTTGTCCTGATTCAAGAAGAGGAATAATTGAATATAAAGGTAATAAATTTTCTTATAAAAACTCAGAAAATGATAACTGTCATAAGAAATTAATATTTATTTTAGAAAGCCCTCATAAAGGTGAGTTTAATGAAGACTTTTCACCTATTGCACCAGCACAAGGAATTACAGGAAAAAGATTTGAAGAAACATTGGTAAATGTCTGCATATTAGCTCAATATCATCATAGTGCTTTTAACGAAGGTATCTATGAAGTATGGTTAATAAATGCTATTCAATACCAAGTTTCTTTAGGGTTAAAAACAAAAGAATATAGGTCTGTTTTGTTTCAAATAGTATGGTTTTCATTTGGTGAGCTTGAGTTTATTAATCGAATAAAAGAGTTAGTAAAAAATAGTGAAGAGAGTGTTATTATTAACTCATGTACCAAAGCTAATGAGTTAAAAAAAATACAAGGTACAAACCTACTTAACCAATTGGGTATTTCGAGTAATATTAAACCTAAAATATGCCTTGAACCGGAGTCAATAGACCTACGAAACTTAATTGATAGTGCAGTAAGAAGTTGCAATTTTTCAAATAAATATTTTAGAGCTAGCCACCCTGTTAAATGGGATATATTAGTAAATGAAGCTAACAAAAAAATTCAGCGGGTAGTTTAAAGAGGCGCGCTGATTTTTGCGTTATGTGAATAGAGTAATTGAGCAGTGATCTACAAAGGAGGGTTAGAATTTTGTCAGATAAATCAAGACGTGCCAATGTAAATGACACAGTTAAAATGAGCTTACTTTGTGAAGTTGATGGCTCTTGCCCCTTATGCAGAAGAGACCTGGTCGTTAAGAAAGAAAAGAAAAATGTTAGAGTCTTCGATGTTGCTCACATTTACCCCCTAAATGCAACTGAGTACGAAGTTGCTATTTTAAAAGGTGAAGAGCTTCTTTCTTGCGACATAGATTGTGAGGATAATTTCATCGCTTTATGTAAAGAGTGTCATAAAATATACGATACTCAAAAATCGGTTAAGGAATATAGGCACCTCGTCGCGATTAAAAAAGAAATTAACAAGATAAAAGAGCTGTCTAAATTATGGGATAAGCAAACACTTCATAAAGATATTTCAATTGTTGCGGATAAAATAGGTTTAATGGATGAAACTCTTTTGAAAAGCACCCAGCTTTCTTATAATGCGTTGAAAGTTTCAGAAAAAAAAGATGAGACTTTTGGAATTCTTAATGAGTTAAAAGTCACTCACTTCATTTTGAATTTTTTTATTCCAATAAGAGAAGTTCTTAAAGATCTTGAAAAACAAGAAAAGGCCAAATCAACGTTTATTTGTTCGCAAGTAAAAAGTTACTACGCTTTACTGCTAATGCAAGATTTTGGTCAAGACCAAATTTTTGAAAAAATGACTGAATGGTTTATGACAAACACAGGAATAAATGATAGATCGAAGTCTGAAGTTCTAGTTTCCTACTTCATACAAAACTGTGAGGTTTTTTCTGAATGTTAGTGCCGAATAAAACCATTTCGATTAACGAAAGCTGTATTTTTACGTCTGCTATGCTCCTGTCAGGCTTTAAAGGTGGAATATCAGTGGAGGAGCTTTACCAATCTAACAAGACTATATTCTTGGATATGTCTGATTTTATTGATGCCTTGGATTTATTGTTTGTTTTAGGAAAAATTGTGTTAGATGAAGAAAGAGGAGTAATAAAACATGCTTAAATCCATAAGTTGCGAAAAACTGATTAAAACTCCTATAACCTTTAAAGAAGGTCTTAATGCTGTTGTGGGAGCTGATGATGCACACAACTCTATAGGCAAGTCATCTATTCTAATGTTAATTGACTTTGCCTTTGGAGGGAGTGATTTCCCAAAAAAATGTGATGATGTGATACGTAATATTGGTGATTTTAAAGTTGGAATTACATTCGAGTTCGATAAGCCTTACTCATTTATTAGGGATACAGCAAACCTAGACCAAGTTTATAGGGTTGAGCATCAGGACTATATTACAGATAAAGATTTTAATTTATTTCTTAAGAGTAAATATTTTCCTAAAGGGGAAAGTATTTCCTTTAGAGACTGTGTAAGTGGGTTTTTTCGTATTTACCAAAGGAATAATTACAATGATAAACGCCCGCTAAATGTTGTAAGTAAGGAAGGCTGGCCTGCGATTAGAAAACGTATACTTAAGATTTTCGGTAAGTACTGGAAAATAGAATCGCTTGAAAAAGAAAAGGATATTGAAACAAAATTTAAAAGCGATATTAGTGGAACCTTTAACTCTGGTGCTATTAAGAAGGTTACAAAAACGCAAGTAAAAAAGAATGAGTTGGAGCTGGTTGGTGTTCAAGCTGAGATTGAAGAAATAAAGTGTACCTTGAAAACTAATGTTACTGATATACAAACAATTATAAATAAGAAAAATCTTGCCCTTAAGGAAGAGAAGGATAGATTAGTTTCTTTGCAATATGATCTAAACACTAAATTACTAAGAGTTGAGTCTAACTTGTCTGGAAATATTGTTAGAAATAGTAAGAGCTTTAATTATGTTGTAGAGTTTTTTCCTGAAATAGACAAAGAAAAATTGGCTAAGGTTGATGGTTTTCATAGTGGTATCACTAAAATTATGAGGAAACAATTACAAAGGGAAAAGCTGACGGTACAGGAAAATATCAATTCGTCTATACTTGATATTAAGAAAATTGATGATGAGATTTTAGAAATTGTAGACTCTAAAGAAGAATCTGTTTATCTGCTGGAAAGGTTGATGGAGCTTGATCGACATGAACGTGATCTTAAGCTTCAAAATGACTTCTGGAAGAAAAGTGACACATCTAAAATAAAATTAAAAAAGATAAAAGATGATATAAATAATTCTCTATCTGAATCTATTTCTAGTTTAGAAACATTGATAAATGAAAGCATGAAATCATTTATTGAAAAAATATACGTTGAAAATCCGATAGCTCCAAAAATTTCTTTTGGAGGAACTGACTATTCGTTTGATCATGGAGATGACAGGGGGACAGGAAAGGGTTTTGCTAACATGATCTGCCTCGATTTAACATTTTTAAGCAATACCATTCTTCCATGTTTAATTCATGATAGTTTGTTGTTTAAAAATATGGACGTACCTTCAGTTGAAAGTTTGATTTCAACATATAGTGAGTCAAAAAAACAAATTTTCATATCTATAGATGAAAAATCTAAATACAAAAATGACACTCAAACTAAAATTGACAAGTCTATGTTTTTAAAACTTGATGAAAACAAAGTGGCTTTTAAGTTGAAGTGGAAGACAAAGGCTAATGAGTGGTAATTCACATAACAAACCGTGCCTGTCGGACAGTTTGTTCCGTGGCTCATGTTGAGACTGTAATTTATTTTGTGCAGACCGCTACGCTTGCGCAAAACGCCACTGCACTCGGCGTTATCTTTTAAACCCGTTAAGGTTTTGGTTATACATTTTTTAACCAATTTAAAATAACGCGATAAGGTACGCTAATCAAAGGATATGCTGAGGCACGAAGCGCATCATTTTAAATGACAAATGATGCGCTTTCCTTGTCTTTACATCCTATAAACTGAGGATTAGTTACAAGCTTACTTACGATTCAAAGCCGCCGCCGCATCTTGTTCATTACCTGCTAAATGAGCATCACGTGCGGGTAATACATCGGCTACCATTTCTAAACGCTTCCAGTCAGGTGCGGGTGTTTCGCAGTGTTTCTTAGGTACAAAGGCTGACTCTTCAATAAGCTCCATTTTGTGAATATAACGCGGGCAATTGGGGAACATTTCTCGTATCTTTACCCGTAATACCATTTCTGCTTCAGGCCAGCGTTCTAATAAAGGGTCATTGTCTTGTACAAAAGCACTGCCATTTAAACGCAGACGCGCTTGCTGTTGAAAATCAACAAATAACAGACTAACAAATTCATTTACTAAGACATTGCCCGCCGACATATACATGCCACTGCCATCGTAGAGCGGAAAGGCGAGTGTCGATTCATCAATCACTTGTACTAATCCTGCACTGCCGCCTTTATAAGAGCAATTTGAAAGAACTTTAGGTGTCAGGTCTTGTCTTTTGCCAATATCAAGATAGCTGGAATTGGATCTTTTCTAGAGTGATTAAAATAATAAAAAGAGTCAAAAAGTAAGACCTGACACCCTATCCCACTTTAAAGTGTTCCTAGCAAGGGATTAGTGAGATTCTATTATTGAATTCAGGCTTATTTAAGAACCACAGGAATCACATAGTATGATTGTAGGTTAGCATCTTCAAAACTATGGATGCCTTTAACCTCTTCAAATAATTCATAGTCATTACCATGACCTCGCAAGTAGGCTGAATTTGGCAGCCAATAGCCATAGATATAATCCATGGTTTTTGCGACGGTATCTTTATCGACCGTAGCAATTTTAAATAGGGCAACCCATTGTTCAGGAAAGGTGTGTGCCACCATACCGTCAGGCACTTTATTCAGCGAAGTTACTGGCACGCCTGCAATATAATCAACCGTATCTTCCGTGAAATTTCCTGATGAACTAATACTTAAACCAAAAAAAGTTTCAGGGATTGTGTCGGCTATGGTCGTATGCTGCTCAAAAAGATTCATCCATGATGTATACAATAAGTCACAGTAACCCTCACCAGGAATAAAAGGCGAGGGCGTTGTGGTGCTAAAGCCGACAATAACTTGCTCTTTTCTTAGTGTAATTACTGGTTCACGCTGAACCACGTTGGCGATGTGGTGAAATAGATCCTGCGTTAATAACGGCTTTTCATTTAATAAAATGACTGGTCTGTGTTTTCTAAACTCTTTGGGAGAAAGCTTAAAGTAGGCCTTAAAGGATCGCGTAAACGCCTCATGAGAATTAAAGCCCACGCTAAAAGCAATATCAATAAGACCCTGTTCAGAATTGAGTAATAATTGTGCGGCTTTTGTTAATCGTCGTCCTCGTATGTATGCCCCTAAGGTATCACCGACTAAACTTTTAAATAGGCGCTGAAAATGCCAAGGTGATAAATGGCAAGATTTCGCGAGTGTCACAATATTGATGTCATCAGCTAAATTAGCTTCAATCTGATCGACTAAGTTTTGAATGAATTTTAAATCTGACTGCATGGTCTAGGTATCCATAAAATAAGTTCACCGCACGAACTATCAAGAAATCGATGCTGTCTACGCGTATTCTCTTATTGGTTCCAGTGTGTTGCTCTCTTTAAGTGTAGCTAGTTTAAAGAGCTGATGCACTATGTGACTGGAAATAATGTCATTACACTATTTTGGGGAAAAGATTTATGAAAGCAATCGTCAACACACAGTACGGGTCAGCAGAGGTGCTGCAACTGAAAGAAGTGGAAAAACCAGTTGCCAGGGATAATGAAATTCTGATAAAAATTCATGCAACGGCGGTCTCTTCTGGAGATTGGAAAATGCGTAAAGCCGATCCGTGTATTATCAGATTATTTTTTGGACTTATGCGGCCTAAAACAACCATTTTAGGCTATGTGTTGGCGGGTGAGATTGAAAGCATCGGTAGAGAGGTTAAACGATATAAAGCAGGGGGTAAAGTGTTTGCCACAACAGGCATGGGCTTTGGTGCTTATGCTGAATACAAGTGTTTACCTGAAAGCGGAGTGGTGGCACTCATGCCTAATAATATGAGTTATGCAGAAGCTGCCGCTATTCCATTTGGTGGCAATACCGCGCTGTATTTTCTTAGAAAAGCCAATATTCAGCATGGTCAAAAAGTACTTATTTATGGGGCTTCAGGGGCTGTCGGAACAGCCGCTGTGCAATTATCGAAATACTTTGGCGCAGAAGTGACAGGGGTATGCAGTACAGCAAATATAGACTTAGTTAAATCTCTGGGAGCGGGTAAAGTGATTGATTATACGCATGAGGATTTTTCCAAAAATGCTGAGACTTATGATGTGATTTTCGACACCGTTGGTAAAAATTCATTTTCAGGCTGCAAACAAGCGTTAAAGAAAAATGGCTGTTTACTCATGGCGGCAGCCAGTCCGTGGCAAATGATCTTAGGGGTATGGGTATCTATGACGAGTCGTAAAAAAGTCATATCAGGCGTAATGAGTGAAACTGCGGGAGACTTAGTGTTTTTAACACAGCTTATTGAATCGGGGGAATTCAAAGCAGTGATTGATAAGTGTTACCCTTTAGAGCAAATGTCTGCCGCACATCGATATGTTGAGCTGGGGCATAAAAAGGGCAATGTCGTGATAAGTTTGGAGCCGAATTAAACTGAACACAGCAAGGAAATAATAATGACACTCTATGGCGAATGTTTTTGTGGTGCAGTGAAATATAAAATAGAAGGTAAACTTCGAGATGCGCGATCATGTCATTGTTCGCGCTGTAGAAAAGCTTTTAATGCACAAGCCTCGGCTTGTGCGCTAGTGAATCCAGAACAGTTTGAATGGCTATCAGGACAAAATTCATTAACATCGTATGTTGGTAAACACGGAGGCGGGTTACAATTTTGTAAAATTTGCGGCTCTACTTTATGTACCATTTATAATGGCGAAATCTTTCAAGTAACCTTAGGTTGTATAAATGGTGATCCAGAAATAGAGCTGGGTATGCATATTTTTGTTGGCTCTAAAGCGACTTGGGAAACCATCGCTGAAGGTGTGCCGCAGTATCAAACATCGCCAACGGAATAAGCCAGTATTTTACTCAGATGCGTATAAGGCAGTTTAGTGTCTTGATGCCACGCGTTAAAGGCTGATTGAATAAGCTGCATATCTCGCATAGATGTGGCTGACCCATCAAAACCAATATCTGCTTGGCGTAGTGCTTGCAGTACATCTGAACTTAAAATAAAGCTATCTATCCCCGCCAACCTTAATATTCGTTGACCCGTATTACCTCCTAAACGCGCACCTCTTTTTTTGAATAGTTTGAGCAGATCAATGATGTTATCGGTAGGCCATTGACCTATGAAATTTGCGAAACTGACATGCTCGTCGGCAATTTCATTAATCCATTGAGCATTTTTAGGTACAGTCACAATTTTTTGCATATTACGGATTATTCGAGCATCTTTGGCTAATGCTTCTAAGTCTTCAAAGGACAATAATTCCAGTATTTTTGGGTTGAATTTTTTAAAGACAATTTCAAATTCAGGCCACTTTTTATCAACCACCGACCACCTAAATCCAGCTTGAAAAATACACTGCGTCATCATGGATAAAAGTCGATCATCTGCTTGTGCGCAGACTTGCTCTAATGACTTTATTGGCGGCAAAAGCATCTGTAGCTGAGCATCACCCCCTTTTCGTTTTGCCGCACATTGAAATATTTGATCGAAGTCTTTCATGGGTAAAATTTTTTAATGATTAGCTGTTTTTATCTTGGCTTTATTGTTTTTTATGTTTGGCTAAATGGAAGGGTGTGTTAGCAATTTATCGTATCATAAGCTATGAAAATTATCATTGAGGTAAGACGATGCTAAGGTATTTAGACGCGATTTTTAAAGCTTTTAGAAAGCAAACTATTTAAAATAAAACAGTGTAAAATTGACCAAATCAATATTTGGTAACAATGAATAACGTTACTACATATATAACTTTATTTGAACTTTGGATTTGACTCATGATAATTGTCAGAGGCGGTACTCATAAACCTGTTACTAGCAAAAGGTTGGCCGATTACTTTGAAACACGAACCGATATTGAAGGCTATTTATATCTAGGCTACCCTATTATTGGTACGATTGATGGTGGGTATCAAATTGATGCCTTGTTAATTTCAGACCAACATGGTGCTGTTGTTTTTAATCTTGTTGAAGGTTCTTTTGATAATAAACTTCAATTTAAGGATATTCAAGATGAGAGTTACACAAAATTTGAATCAAAATTAAAAGCATACAAAGAATTGACTGATAGGCGTAACTTGGCGGTTACTTTAAGTGTGCCGACCTTTGCTCCTGCTTGGACTAATTATTCAGCGATTGATCCTGATTATCCTGTTTTAGTCACAGAAGATGATATAACACAGTTCTTAAACGGCATAACACCGGAAGACAATAGCAAATACTCTAAGTTAGTTTCAGTTATTCAATCTATCACCACGATAAGAAATAAAAATAAACGGACTTATGTCAAGAAAGCTGATTCAAGAGGAGCAAAATTAAAGGTATTAGAAGAGTCTATTGCTAACTTAGATAGGCACCAAAGCACGGCTGTTATTGAAACAGTTGAAGGTGTACAACGAATAAGAGGGTTGGCAGGGTCTGGAAAAACCATTGTTTTAGCACTTAAAGTAGCTTATTTACATGCAAAAAATCCAGATTGGCATATTGCGGTTACATTTAATAGTCGCGCACTCAAAAACCAGCTTAAACACTTTATTACACTTTTTACATTAGAACACATTAATGAAGAGCCAGACTGGGACAAGATTGATATTATCCATGCTTGGGGAAGCCCATCAATGCGAGGTGTTTATTATGAAGTTTGTTTAAAACATAATATTGAATATCTTGATTTCAAAACCGCAGAAAGGCTTGCACGGAGCTATGGAAAAGGGTTTGATTTCGCTTGCGAAAAAACCTACAACGAAATAAAGGAGTTTCAACAATATTATGACCTTATTTTGATTGATGAAGCCCAAGATTTTTCACCTCATTTTTTACGGCTTTGTTATGGTATTTTACGTTCGCCAAAACGTTTAGTTTATGCTTACGATGAATTACAAAATATTAGCAATAAGCAAATGCCTTCACCCGAAGAATTATTTGGTTCAGATATTAATGAGAAACCTATAGTCTCTTTGCAAAATACTCATGGAAAACCAAAACAAGATATTGTTTTAGATGTTTGCTACCGTAATTCTAGACCTTTATTAGCGACCGCTCATGCTTTAGGCTTTGGTATTTATAGAAAAAAAGGTCTAATTCAAATGTTTGACCAGCATCAACTATGGGAGGATGTGGGTTACAATGTAATAGAAGGGGAGCTTGCCGATGGTCAAGCAGTTACTTTAAGTAGGGATGAAAAATCAAGTCCTGAATTTTTAGAAAATCATTCTGAAATTGATGACTTAATTGATTTTAAAACATTCAATAATGAGACTGAACAAACAGCCTATTTAATTGCAGAAATTGAAAAAAACATTACTACGGATGAGTTAAAACTGGATGACATTATGGTTATTCATCCAGATCCAATGACTGCAAAAAGCGCAGTTGGAACAATAAGAGATAAGCTATTTAATAAAAGAATTAACTCTAATTTAGCAGGTGTGACTACCACACCCGATGAGTTTTTTAGTAGTGATGCAGTTGTATTTACACACATTTATCGTGCTAAAGGCAATGAAGCGTCTATGGTTTATATTATTAATGCTCAAGATTGTTTTGATGCGCCTAATCGTACCCAAAAACGGAATATGTTATTTACGGCATTAACCCGCAGTAAGGCATGGGTGCGAGTTATTGGTTATGGCAGTAATATGCAAGCATTACAAGGTGAGTTTGAAGAAGTAAAACGTAATAACTTTAGACTAAAATTCACCTACCCTACTGAGGAAGAGCGTAAAAAATTAAATATTGTTAATAGAGATATGAGTGAGCAGGAACGAAAAAACAAAGATAGGAGTACCGCTACATTAGAGAGTATATATAAAGGTCTTTTAAATGGCGATATACATAAAGAAGATTTACCTGAAGATATAAGAGTGAAATTAAAAGCGTTGCTCTAATAATGCCAAAAGCTAATGTTATCTACAATCAAATTACTAAAATAACATCAACTCTGATTAACTGTAATTTATCGGTGTCACAAAATTTCCCTTCAAATCAGCAAGGGAATATTTCATATTCTGGCATTGAGGATATTTCAATTGCTATGAAAAATATAGCGTATGAAGACATTTATAAAAAATTAGAAGAGACCAAAAATTACAACATTAAAATGCTTGATGGTGCATTAATTCAAATGCTTTATAGCTTTGAATCTGAAAAATTAGTTTCACACCGTTTAGCTTTTTTCCCCTCTCCTCACTTAGAAAGCTATCAGAATGAACCCGATATTTATGAAGAAGATGAAATTTACGCGGATATTTTAGCGAAAAATATTGTTACTTTTCCTATTCGTTTTGATTATGATCCGAAAAATTTTAAAGAAATGGATCACCCAAAAGTTCATGTGACTTTGGGCCAGTATAAAAATTGTAGAATCCCTGTTTCTGAACCATTAACACCAGAATTATTTATCACATTCATTCTAAGAAATTTTTATAACACCGCATATTGTAAGCACTCTCAGGAAATTACAGTAGGAAGAGAAAGATTTGATAGAACTATTAGTGATGCAGAAAAAGCTATTTTTCATTTAGGTATTGATTGATTAATATAATCCTGAAATGAAAGTCATAGGGGATACTTATGCATGAAGCGCACCAATATTTTAAATGACACCGAAGCACCTCCTTCGCCGGCACTTCCTTATAAACTCAGCTAATCCAGAGCTTTAGGTGTCATATATGGTCCGCCTCGTATTGCAAGTAAAATTTGTTCGTAACATAAAGAAATATTGCTTCCATATATCCGGCCTTTAGATGAGATTTTTATTAATCTCTGGCCCTGATGGAATCCGCACATTCCCACCTCATCAGGTCTTC
>Ga0209495_1000830_pt1 | contig 22535 bp, 19 predicted proteins | sample EN1Hudsemesocosm_FD_184629 | JGI IMG/M metagenome (GOLD analysis project Ga0209495, IMG submission 184629) | Methane-oxidizing microbial communities from mesocosms in the Hudson Canyon - EN1E Hudson Canyon (SPAdes) (version 2) | ecosystem: Environmental > Aquatic > Marine > Cold seeps | place... | reverse complement strand
CAAAATCATCACGTAACGCTTCTTCTAGCCCTGATATATTCCATTGCTCATCAATACTATTAGGTGGAACATATGTGCTTATCGCATCATCTAAGACTGATTCACGCATGGCAACGATTGTATCTGCTACATCATCTTCAGCCATTAATTCATCACGTTGCTCATAGATTACTTTACGTTGATCATTGGCTACATCATCATATTCAAGAAGTTGTTTACGAATATCGAAGTTATGTCCTTCTACCTTCTTTTGGGCATTTTCAATCGCACGAGACACCCAAGGATGTTCAATTGCTTCACCCTCTTCCATACCTAATTTTTGCATTAAACCAGCCATACGTTCTGAAGCAAAGATACGCATTAAGTTATCTTCAAGTGATAAATAGAAACGACTTGTTCCTGCATCACCTTGACGGCCTGAACGACCACGTAGCTGATTATCTACTCGACGTGACTCATGTCGCTCTGAACCAATAATATGTAAACCACCTGAGGCTAAAACAGCATCATGTCTTATTTGCCATGCCTGAGTAACTTTCTCTTTCTCAGCATCACTTGCTTGTTCACCTAAAGCTACCAATTCAACTTCTAGACTACCACCCAGTACGATATCAGTACCACGACCGGCCATATTAGTCGCAATAGTTATTGATCCTGGACTACCTGCCTGAGCAATAATATGGGCTTCTCTTTCATGTTGCTTAGCATTTAATACTTCATGAGGAACTTTACCTTTTACTAATAAATTATGTAAATATTCCGAGCTTTCAATTGATGAAGTACCTACAAGTACAGGCTGCTTTGTTTCAACACATTGCTGAATATCCTCCACAATAGCTTCGTACTTTTCTTTCGTTGTTAAATAGATCTGATCAGCTTCATCTTTACGCTGCATATCTTTATTTGTTGGAATAACAATAACTTCTAAGCCATAAATTGATTGCAACTCGAAAGCTTCAGTATCAGCAGTACCTGTCATTCCTGATAACTTGTTATATAAACGGAAGTAATTCTGGAATGTAATTGAGGCTAATGTTTGATTTTCATTTTGAATTTCAGCGCCTTCTTTTGCTTCAACAGCTTGGTGTAGACCTTCGGACCAACGACGTCCCGGCATTGTACGACCAGTGAATTCATCAACAATAACAACCTGATTCTCTTGCACAATGTAGTCTACATCACGCTGGAATAAAACATGTGCGCGTAATGCAGCAGTAACATGATGCATTAAACTAATATTAGCCGCATCGTATAAGCTAGCATCGTCTGCAAGTAATCCGTCTTCTGTTAATAAGCTTTCAATTTTCTCATGACCGGCTTCAGTAAAGTGAACCTGTTTAGCCTTTTCATCTACAGTGTAATCACCTTCAACTTCAACTTCATCGCCTTCACCAATTTGTTTCGATAAATTAGGGATGAGCTTATCTATACGTTGATATAGTTCAGAACTGTCTTCAGCTGGGCCTGAAATAATCAGCGGTGTACGAGCTTCATCAATCAAAATTGAATCCACCTCATCGACAACAGCATAGTGTAATTTACGTTGAACCTTATCTTCTAAACTGAAGGCCATATTGTCACGCAGATAATCGAAACCAAATTCATTATTGGTACCGTAGGTAATATCACAGGCATAAGCTGCACGACGTGCATCTGACTCCATTCCAGAAAGAATCACACCCGTCGTCAAGCCAAGAAAACCATATAGTTGTGACATTAACTCAGAGTCACGCTGAGCGAGGTAATCATTCACTGTAATTAGATGAACACCTTCACCTTCTAGTGCATTCAAGTAAATAGCCAATGTAGCAACCAGGGTTTTACCTTCACCTGTCCGCATTTCAGAAATTTTGCCTTGATTAAGTACAAAGCCACCGATCATTTGCACATCAAAATGACGCATACCTAATACTCGTTGACTAGCTTCACGTACGACTGCAAATGCTTCAGGGAGTAGTTCGTCTAAACTCAGACCATCTTCTAGTCTCTGACGAAACTCAATCGTTTTTGCTTTTAATGCATCATCATCAAGTTGTTGAAGATCCTTTTCAAAGCTAGCAATCTTATCTACAGTCTTGCGTAATTGTTTGAGCACTCGCGCATTACGACTGCCAAATATCTTGCTAAAAAACGTGCTTACCATTGCTTGTTATTACCTGTATGTTACGAATATCTATTCGGAAACGAGTGGTTTAAAACGCGTGATTATAACGCGTAGAACGTGATAGGTCTAAAGTCTATTAATATAAGATGGGGCTATTTATGATGAACTCAAGATCTAGCCTTTCACAAATGAATAAGGATTGAGTGCTTTCCCTTCTAACAGTACTTCAAAGTGGACATGAGGCCCAGTTGAACGCCCTGTTGAACCCATTAAGGCAATAGACTCACCTTTAGCGACTCTATCTCCCAACTTAGCGATTAACGTCTTATTATGCGCATATCGAGTTACATATCCATTGCCATGATCAATTTCAACAAGTTGACCATAACCACTCCGCTTTCCAGTCCAGGTAATAATTCCATCTGCCACAGCTAAAATTGGACTACCTGATCTGCCGGCGATGTCGATACCATGATGAAAGGTCTTTTTACCATTGAATGGATCTATACGTTTGCCATATACAGATGAAATCCAACCCTCTTCTGATGGCGAACCCTGTGGAATAGCCGATTGAATACCCATATTGGTGATGTACAAATTTTGTAACAAGCCCAGGTTCTCTTTTTGAGCCTTAAAACTATCTTCCACAGCACCTAACTCCTGTTTGAAGTCCGCTAAAGATAATGGTTTACCCTGCAAGTCGTAACCACCTTGAGCTGGGTTATTGTTTAACTCAAACACATCAGTATCAACGCCAGTCATATTGGCAATTTTTTCAGCCAAAGCCTTTAAGCGAATAGACTCTGCCTGCAATTGACCTAAACGTTGAACATAATATTCATCTAGTCTCTGTTCAGAGTATTGTTCTTTAGTAGCAACTTCATTTGCCGAGTTTGAGACCAGTGGATTTTGAGATGGAATAGGAGAGTTATTGGCTTTTGAGTCAATCAACATCATAATGATTGCTAATGCAACAATAAATATTCCCACAAATATGAGGATATTCTTTAATGTTATATGCCAATGTTTATGTGTCGCATTGTTCGACGATATAAAAATAATCTGCATTTTCACCCTCCACCAAAAGTATTAGTAGTAATGACAAATAAACCTGAAAAAATCAGCTCTGTTTACACAAAAAATAGCCAACTTAGTAAGTTGTCTCAACGTGCACAGCAGCTTAATCAGCTTAACTACATATTACAACAAGTCATGCCGGCCCAGTTTTCGGCACATTGTCATCTTGCTAATATTCATGATCAAACACTTGTTATACATACCGACAATGCATCGTATGCTAGCTTACTTCGTTTCCAAGCGAGTACACTCTGCACAGCTTTATCAGAACACCTACCTCAGCCTGTCAGTAAACTTGAAGTTAAAGTAAAACCACCTCTTGCTCCTAAACAAACCGATACTTCAACCACAATAACACTGTCCAACGATGCTGCCGATGCTTTAACTCAGACGGCAGATTCAATGGAAGAAGGCCTCTTAAAAGAGGCCCTGCAAAAACTAGCTAAACGTCGTAAAAAGTAATTAGTTTACAGTGGATGCCGCAGGGCGACTAAATGAAATTGGCGCATCTTTTTCTTCATCAAAGCTAACCAATTCCCAGCAATCTGTTTCAACTAAAAGCTTTCGTAATAACTTATTATTTACTTCATGACCAGATTTATGTCCACTAAAGGCACCAATTAGGCTGTGGCCAAGCAGATATAAATCACCAATTGCATCTAATACTTTATGGCGTACAAATTCATCCTCATAACGAAGACCATCTTCATTAACCACTCGATAATCATCAACAACGATGGCATTATCCATGCTACCGCCTAACGCTAAATTATTTTCACGCAATTTTTCGATATCTTTCATAAAACCAAAAGTGCGAGCACGACTAACTTCACGAACAAATGAGGTGGAGGAGAAGTCAACATCAACTTGTTGTGGTCGGCCAGTGAAAGCGGGATGTTCAAAATCAATGGTAAATGACACTTTAAACCCATCAAAAGGCTCGAACTTAGCCCACTTATCACCATCTTCTAAGATAACTGGTTTTGTGATTCTAATAAATTGCTTTGCGACAGATTGCTCTTCAATCCCTGCTGACTGGATCAAAAAGACAAAAGGACCTGCACTGCCATCCATGATAGGCACTTCAGCGGCATTAAGATCGATATAGGCATTATCAATTCCTAAGCCTGCAAATGCAGATAATAGATGCTCTACTGTGGACACTTTCTGTCCATGTTGAACTAAAGTCGTTGATAATGCAGTTTCACCTACATTTTCAGCGTTTGCTTCAATTTCAACCACAGGGTCAAGATCAATTCGTCTAAAAATGATGCCTGTATCTGGGGCGGCCGGGCGCAATGTAAGATAAACAGTATCTCCACTATGCAACCCAACACCGGTCGCACGAATGACATTTTTCAATGTTCGTTGCTTAATCACGGCGCACATCTCCCTTTCACTGACATAAATATTTAAACAATAATATCACAAGCATACTAGGTCCAGCTAGCGCTACTTAATCAGCTTGACGACGTAAAAATGCTGGGATATCTAAATAATCCATATTTACATCACTACTTGAAACTTGATTTTGCTGTGCCTGCTCTTCATTACGTTTAACTGTTGGGATATCGTAATCAATATCTACTGATTTTTTAACAATCTCAATTTGAGGAGCTACTTCAACCACATTTGGTACCGCAGCAAGTTTTGTAACAGCTTGTGCACCTAAACCTGTAGCAACGACAGTGACTCGAATTTCATCTGTCATTTCCGGGTCAATAACTGTTCCAACAACTACGGTTGCATCTTCTGATGCGAACTCTTTGATTGTGTTACCCACATCTTCGAACTCACCAATTGTCATATCTAAACCAGCTGTAATATTAACTAATACACCTCGTGCACCTGCTAAATCCACATCTTCTAACAATGGACTTGAGACAGCATGTCTTGCTGCTTCAATGGCACGATCTTCACCTGAAGCTTGTCCAGTACCCATCATTGCCATACCCATTTCTGACATTACAGTACGTACGTCAGCGAAATCGACATTGATCATACCTTCACGTGTAATCAACTCTGCAATACCTTGTACTGCTCCTAATAACACATCATTTGCAGCTTTAAACGCGCTTAGCAAACTCATTTGTTTGCCTAACACCGCTAATAACTTTTCATTTGGAATGGTAATTAATGAATCTACATGTTGACTCAATTCACCTAAACCAGCGTCAGCAATTTTCAAGCGTTTGCCGCCCTCGAATGGGAATGGCTTAGTCACTACAGCAACGGTCAAAATACCCATTTCTTTGGCTACTTGTGCAACAACAGGCGCCGCACCCGTTCCTGTACCACCACCCATACCAGCAGTAATAAATATCATGTCTGCACCGCTAATCACATCCATAATGCGTTCACGATCTTCTAATGCAGCTTGACGACCTACATCAGGGTTAGCACCAGCACCAAGCCCTTTAGTAATATCAGTACCTAACTGTAATTGTGTTGTAGCAGAACTTTTACGTAATGCTTGTGCATCCGTATTTGCACAAATAAAATCTACGCCTTCAATCTCATTGGCCACCATATGTTCAAGTGCATTACCACCACCACCACCCACACCGATAACTTTAATTACTGCGTTTTGTGTATATGTATCAATTAATTCAAATGTCATTTTTCTCTCCCCAGATTTACATTTATTATTTACTACTATTTTTTAAACTTTAAAAATTGCCTTGGAACCAGCTTTTCATTCTTGCCAGCATACCTTTGAAATCACTGCTTTGTTTTGTCTCACTTTGCCCAACTATTTCTTCTTGATTGCCAAATAACAACAGACCTACACCCGTCGCATGGATAGGATTTCGTACCACATCAACTAAGCCACCAACATGTTGCGGTAAGCCCAATCGAACTGGTAAGTGGAAGACTTCTTCAGCTAACTCAACCACACCTTCCATTTTTGAACTACCACCAGTTAAAACAACACCGGCAGCCAATAACTCTTCAAAACCACTTCGTCTTAATTCAGCTTGTACTAACATCAATAACTCTTCATAGCGCGGTTCCACAACTTCAGCTAGCGTTTGTCGTGCTAGTTGACGTGGAGGTCTGTCGCCAACACTTGGCACTTCAATTGTCTCGTCTTCACGTGCTAACTGAGTTAATGCACATGCATATTTCATTTTGATTTCATCGGCATACTGTGTTGGTGTTCGTAATGCCACAGCAATATCATTTGTTACTTGATCGCCTGCAATTGGAATGACAGCGGTATGTCTAATTGCGCCATCAATGAACACAGCAATATCAGTTGTTCCACCACCAATATCTACTAGGCATACACCAAGCTCTTTTTCATCTTGTTCTAAAACTGAATAACTTGATGCCATTTGCTCTAAGATGATGCCATCAACTGATAAGCCACAACGTTCGATACATTTCGTAATATTCTGTGCTGCACTCACAGCCCCTGTAATCAAATGAACCTTAGCTTCTAAACGTACGCCTGACATACCAATTGGCTCACGAATACCTTCTTGGTTATCGATAAGATATTCCTGTGGTAACACATGTAACAATTGTTGATCACCAGGGAAATGTACGGCTTTTGCAGCATCTAAGACTCGCTCTACATCACCAGTCGTGACCTCTTTATCTCGTATAGCGACAGTACCGTGAGAATTTAGGCTACGGATATGGCTTCCTGCAATACCAGCATATACAGAATGTATTTGGCAGCCTGCCATTAATTCAGCCTCTTCAACTGCACGTTGAATTGACTGCACTGTGGACTCGATATTAACCACGACCCCTTTTTTCATGCCTCTAGCTGGGTGAGAGCCAATACCGATAATGTCCAATGCATTGTCCTGAGGACCGGCATCTAAATTAGGTGAAGCAACAATAGCTACCACTTTAGATGTCCCGATATCCAATCCAACTATAAGTTCTCTTTCACTTCTTTTTGACATCATACTGTCCCATTAAAGTCAGGCTGTATGCCTGATTTCCAAACTACCGACAAACCATTGGTATAACGCATATCCACTGTCTGAATTTGTTTCTGATAGTGCCGCAACCCTGCTTTATATATATTGATAAACCGTTCTATTCGTTGTTCATTATTTGCCCGACCTAACTTCAACTGCATACCAGTGTCAAATTGAACAAACCACGATCTTCTTTTATCCATGGCTAACTTATTAACTCTCAAGCCAAGCTCATCAAAACGTTTAACTATTCCTTTGTATTGGCTTGTCATTACCTGACTCGTCCCTTCAGGCCCTGTTAATTTAACCAGACCTTTAGGAAAACTTTTTTTAACTGGAAAAAACAGCTTCCCATCAATGTTCACCAAGGCATGATTACTCCACTGTGCTATCGCCTCCTGCTCTTCAACAACTAAATGCAGGCTGTCTGGCCAACTTCGTTTTACCTGAATGAGTTTCACCCAAGGTAGAGCTTCACCAGCATCTCGAAGTTTAGCCACATCAACATTGATAAAACTGCCAGTCACATAAGGCGTTACAACCTTAACCAATTCATTTTTGTCAGCATGCTCAAATTGTCCATCCACACTTACATGTAAGATGGGCAAGGTATCTTCCTGTTGTAACCACACCGCAGCTACGGCAATACTTACAAGAATCGAGACCATTACCATATGTCGCAACCATTGCTGCCATGCTATTGGCTGACGTTGCTTACGTACTGGTTTACGAGTGGCACCTCTAGTTCGACGAGCTTTAACCATTGTGATGCCCTCCGAGACTAGTTTCTAAAATTTCCCAGACTAATTGTTCAAAGTTCAAGCCCGCTTGTTTAGCAGCCATAGGCACTAAACTATGATCTGTCATTCCAGGAATACTATTGGCTTCTAACAAGTAAAGTTGTCCTAACTCATCTCGCATAAAATCAACTCGACCCCAGCCTGACATTCTCAAGCTTCGAAAAGCTTGTAATGCAATCTGCTGACATTGCTTTTCATCTTGCTCATTTAAACCACATGGGCATAAATACTCAGTCGTACTGGACTGATATTTTGCTTCAAAATCGTAGAATTCATGTGGTGTTTTAAGTTGAATAACAGGTAATGCTTTGTCACCTAAAATAGCGACTGTATATTCCTCACCAGTAATCCAACGTTCAGCTATAACTTCAGCATCAAACTCTGTAGCCAACTTAATTGCAGCTTTTAAATCTTCGGCTGATTTAACTTTGCTCATCCCAATGCTAGAACCTTCATTCACTGGTTTGATAATCAATGGTAAGCCGAGTTTATTAACCAGACTGTCAATATCTGTTGCAATAGATACTTGTTCAAACTCAGGCGTTGGTAAACCTTGTTGTTGCCATAACTGTTTACTTATATTCTTATTCATTGATAGTACGGCAGCAGTCATATCACTACCGGTAAAGGCAAGCTCTAATGATTGTAATACGGCTTGAATTTCACCATCTTCACCACCACGACCATGTAAAATCACAAATGCGCGATCAAAATGACCCGCACGTAACTGTTCACTAACATCTAATCCAGCATCTACTTTATGAGCATCAACCCCTTGGACTAATAATGCTTCAAGCACAGCTTGACCACTTTTTAATGAGATCTCACGTTCAGCAGACCGTCCGCCCATTAATACTGCAACACGGCCAAAGTCAGAGGCTGTTTTAATGATGCTCATCAAGCCACCTCACCAATGATATGAACTTCAGGTATTAACGTTACACCTTCTTCTTGCTCAATTTTTTGTTGAACCAACATGATTAATGCTTCAATATCTGATGCCAGTGCGGTGCCATCATTAACAATAAAGTTGGCATGTTTATCTGATACAGATGCACCACCAACTCGCAGTCCTTTTAAACCACATTTTTCAATTAAACGACCTGAAAAATCGCCTTCTGGATTTCTAAATACAGAGCCAGCACAAGGTTGATTAGTGGGTTGACTTACATTACGACGTTTTAGGAGCTGTTTAATTTGTTTGGCTTCATCTTCAGCATTACCGATTTCAAGCTGTAGTTTTGCTGAGGCAAACCATTCATTAGCTGGAATTTCAACATGGCGATAACTCACTTTGAAGTCTTCTGCTTGTCGAACTCTTAGAACACCACGGCGATCGACCGTTGTAACTTCTTTCACCAAAGACCATGTTTCACTTTGATGTGCACCTGCATTCATAGCTAATGCACCACCGAAAGTACCGGGAATTCCAGCTAAGAAAGCACTACCAGTTAATCCTGACCGTGCAGCAAGTTTGGCAAGTTTACCGCAGTAAACACCCACTTCAGCACTTATTTCCTGACCCTTGATTTCAACAGCTTGCAATGTGCCTGATGTTGAAATCACAGTGCCTGCAAAGCCGCCATCACGAACTAATAAATTACTACCTAAACCTAACCATAATACTGGTTCTTCAGCAGGTAGTTGTGACAAGAACAATGCTAAATCTTCAACATTACTAGGACGATAAAATTGTTGTGCATTGCCACCTACACGCCATGATGTATGCTTTGATAATGCTTCATTTAACTTTAATTCACCCTGTAAATCATGAAACATTAGCTGTTACCCCCTAATTGCAAAGGAAGTTCACGTGCGATACTACCAATATCACCAGCACCTAATGTAACTACTACATCACCATCGGATAAGACGCTTGGTAATACATCAAACAGTGCTTGTTTATTTTCAACAAAGATAGGGTCAACCTGTCCACGTAAACGGATTGATCGACATAAACTTTTTGCATCAGCACCAGCAATTTTTGCTTCGCCAGCAGGATAGACTTCCATCACAATAAGAACATCAATTGATGATAGTACTTGTGCAAAGTCTTCAAACAAATCTCTTGTACGGGAATACCTATGAGGTTGAAAAACCACTACTAGTCGCTGCTCACTCCAACCAGATCTTAGTGCTTCAAGCGTTGCTGCTATCTCTGTAGGATGATGTCCATAGTCATCTATAAGCTCCACTTGACCTTGTTTAAGATTAATTTCACCCAGTAAATTAAATCGACGATTTACACCTGAGAATTCTTGTAATGCACGTTGACATGCTTCAACAGACACACCAAGATTTCTCGCTACGGCTAAGCCTGCTGTCGCATTCAAAGCATTATGTAAACCCGGCATATTGAGCGTGATTGGGAATGTATGTCCTGATTTTTTATCAATCACATGAAAGTGACTTTGACCTTGTTGCTGTTTTAAACCGACAAGTTGGAAATCAGCTTGTTCATCTGTTCCATACGTCATTACTGGGCGAATCACATCGGTTAATAATTCACGAACAACTGGATCATCAATACACATCACTGCTAAACCATAAAAAGGTAAATGATGTAAAAACTCTATAAATGTTGCTTTTAATTTCTCAAAATCATTGTCATACGTGGCCATATGATCTTCATCAATATTAGTTACCACTGAGATCATTGGCTGTAAGTATAAAAATGACGCATCACTCTCATCTGCTTCAGCGACTAAAAAGCGACCACTACCTAATTTAGCATTACTACCAGCACTATTTAATCGGCCACCGATAACAAATGTTGGGTCTAACTCACCTTCACTTAATAATGCGGCAACCAAACTTGTTGTTGTTGTTTTTCCATGTGTTCCAGCGATCGCAATACCATAACTAAAACGCATTAACTCAGCTAACATCTCTGCTCGTGGCACAATTGGAATACGTTGTTCTCTCGCTGCTTTTAACTCAACATTATCTTCATTAACGGCGGTCGTAACGACAACAACATCTGCACCCACTAGATAGGCAGGATCATGGCCAATCATCACTGTTGCACCTAAGTCACGTAAATGATCGATCAATGCATTATTGGCTAAGTCTGAACCTGACACTTGATAACCCAAATTCAGTAAAACTTCAGCAATACCTCCCATACCAACACCACCGATACCGATGAAGTGAATATGTTTGACTCGACTTTGCATTGCAGATGTTAGTTTATCCATGAGTCACCTCCAGACAGATATCAGTAACCTGTTGAGCTGTTCCCGCATTTGCTTGCAGTCGGGCTCGTTTTGCCATATCTATTAATGTGCTTCGCTTGTTCACTAGCTCATTTATTTCACTTGCTAATGAATCTACTGTTAATGTAAATTCTTGTATTAATTTTGCTGCACCGGCTTTGACTAAGGCTGTGGAATTATGTGTTTGATGGTCATCAACAGCATAGGGATACGGTACTAATAATGCTGCAACACCTGTCGCTGATACCTCAGCAATGGTTAAAGCCCCTGCGCGACAAATAACAAGATCCGCCCATCCATATGCTTCAGCCATATCATCTATGAATGCAGTAACATCAGCTTGCACAGCTGATTTTTTGTAATTCTGCTGACAATCTTCTAAATGACGAACACCACATTGATGTCTCACTATTATTTCGCAATCTACTAATGCAAAAGCTTCCGGCAAAACAGTATTTAACGATTTCGCACCTAAGCTACCGCCTAAGACTAAGATTTGGATAGGGCCAGTTCGTTCAGCTAGTCGACTTTCTGGCTCAGCTAACGACTCAATCGTCGATCTCACTGGGTTACCAACCCACTCAGCATGTTTTGATTCAGCAAAACTATTCGGAAAACCTTGTAAAACACGTTGTGCTATTACTGATAACAAACGGTTTGTTAAGCCTGGAATCGCATTTTGCTCGTGAATAACAAGTGGTTTAGCCATTAATCTTGCTGCCACGCCACCAGGGCCAGATGCAAAGCCACCTAAACCGAGCACTACGTCTGGTTTGATTTGTTTAATTGCAGTCACAGCTTCTGCTACTGCTTTGATTAGTTTAAACGGTGCTAATAACCAACCAACTAAGCCATTACCCCGTAGACCTTGTACTGAAATATAGCTAATCGGATAGCCTGCAGTCGGCACTAACTTCGACTCTATACCCTTCTTAGTTCCCATCCAAAAAACATCATATTGTCTAGAACGTAATTCATCAGCAACCGCCAATGCAGGGAAAACATGTCCACCAGTACCGCCAGCCATAATAAGTATACGAGTGGTCATCGTTTAACCCTCGCAGCTGCTTTTTCTGGGTAGCGAGTTTCTAAATCAACACGAAGTAATAAGGCAATAGCTACACAGACAATGACTAAACTACTACCGCCATAACTCATTAAAGGTAATGTTAGCCCTTTGGTTGGCAGTGCCCCCATATTCACACCCATATTTACACATGCTTGCAAACCTAGCCAAATACCAATTCCATATGCTATTTGAGCACCAAAAACCTGCCCAGCTAATTCTGCAGCACGCCCAATCGCCAGCGCTCTCCATATAAATATAAAGAACAGAACAATCACGCTCATAGCGCCAACTAAACCTAGCTCTTCTGCTAGGATTGAATATAGAAAGTCTGTATGAGCTTCTGGTAAATAAAACAGCTTTTGCATGCTACTGCCTAGACCCACACCTAACCAATCGCCTCGACCAAATGCAATCAATGCTTGTGTTAATTGAAAGCCACTACCAAATGGATCAGCCCATGGATCCATAAAGCTTTGTAATCTCAGCATTCTATAAGGTGCAAAATATATGGCTGCTGAGAAGCAAATAGCTAAAAGTCCAGTTAAAGCAGCAAATACATCTAGTCTTGCTCCACCTAAAAAAAGCATGGCTAAGACAGTCGATAAGATGACAACAACTGAACCTAAATCTGGTTGAACAATTAATAGACCAGCGGCAACAACCAATAACACTAATGGTGCTAATACTTTAAAAAATGAGCCTTTGAGTTGACCATGATGACGTTGTAAATAATCAGCAATATAGATGATGGCAAAAAGTTTAATAAACTCAGCAACCTGTACATTGATTGGACCAAACGGTAACCAACGACGACTACCGTTCACTTCTCGGCCAATGCCGGGAATGAGAACAAGCACTAACAATACAATGCCTGACACTAATAATAAGGGCGCGATACTCTGCCAAAAAGATAATCTCACTGACACTGCCCACCAACCTACAGCAAGACCTATCAAGGCAAATACTGATTGGCGATTAAAGTAATGTAATGGCTGATCAAATTGACTTGCTGCAATATTGATTGATGCAGATCCAACCATCACCAAACCTAAAGCTAAAATGGCTGTAACTACAAATAACAATGCACGATCAAATGTCATAGGAGTATTAGTCATTAATACTCTCCATAACAAGTGCTTCAAATACATCGCCTCGTTCAGCGTAACCACTAAACATATCAAAACTTGCACATGCTGGTGATAACAGTATATTTTCACCTTGCTGAGCGATCTCATTTGCTTTGCTTACCGCATCCTTCATCGTAGCAACATGATGGCTAGGGATTTGGCTAGGAATTACTTCAGCTATTAATGCGGCATCTTGCCCGAGTAAAATGACTGCTGCAACATGCTGATCAATTACAGCGCCTAATTCTGAGAAATCTTGTTCTTTAGCAACACCACCAGCAATCAAAATAATCTTACCGCAATCGGCAAGACCTTCTATTGCAGCAATACATGCTCCAACATTGGTTGCTTTTGAATCATTAAACCAGCGAACACCGGCATTGTCTGCTACTAAACGACATCTGTGTGGCAAACCTGAATACTGCTCTAATGTTGCTAACATCGCTGGCATCGGTAAGGCCATTGCAGAGCCAAGGGCTAACGCCGCCAATGCATTTGCAAGATTATGTTTGCCTATTATTTTCAATGAACCTACTGCTAGCAAGGGCTCACTTCCTTCAGCTAACCATAAGGCGCCATCGTGGGTAATCACCCCAAAATCAACACCTTCACTAGCATTTAAACTAAAGCCAATTTGGTTTCGTTTGTCATCTGCTAACTGACTAACCGCAGCATCATCACGATTAATAATCATCACGCCATCACCAGCAAAGATTTGTTCTTTAGCTGCCCGATAATCTTGCTCACTATTGTAGCGATCGAGATGGTCAGGACTAATATTAAGGATTGTGGAAGCAAAAGCATTCAATGATCTAACAGTTTCTAACTGAAAGCTTGATAATTCGACAATATATAAGTCGGGAGCAGGTTCAGTAATTAAATCTAACGCTGGCGTACCTAAGTTCCCACCAACTTTTACTTCTTTTCCTGATTCAATAGCCATTTCAGCTAGTAATGTGGTTACTGTGCTTTTACCATTTGAACCGGTTATGGCTACTATTGGTGCATTGGCATAACGTGCAAACAATTCAATGTCACCAACAATCTCTATATCTGCTCGCTGTGCTTCTTCAATTTCTGCTACGCGTGGATCGACACCTGGACTTAATACAATCATTTCTGCCTGCAGCATCAAATGACGATCTAAGCCGCCTGTTTTTACTACTACTTCAGGATGTTCTTTTTGTATTATCGCTAAACCAGGAGGTTGCTCACGTGTATCCATCATTGCCACAACACACCCTTGCTGCAATAAAAATCGTGCGCACGACAATCCTGTTTGGCCTAAACCAATAATCAGGATTGATTGTGCTTGTTCAGCTTGGGTGGCCAATGAATTCATCGGATTTTAAGACTCGCTAAACCAACTAGCACTAAAAATACGGTAATAATCCACGCTCTGACGATAATGCGAGGTTCAGGCCAACCCTTTAGTTCATAGTGATGGTGTATCGGTGCCATCAAGAAAACACGTTTACCGCGAAGCTTGTAAGAACCAACTTGTAATACGACAGATAGAGTCTCAACAACAAACACACCGCCCATAATGAGCAATACTAATTCTTGTCTAACCAATACCGCGACAGTTCCTAATGCAGCACCTAATGCTAATGCACCAATATCTCCCATAAAAACTTGTGCTGGATAAGTGTTAAACCATAAGAAACCAAGTCCTGCACCTACCATTGCAGCACAAAATACGGTTAATTCACCTGCGCCAGGAATAAATGGAATTGACAAATAACGTGCAAACTCAAAGTGACCAGTCACATAGCTAAACAACCCAAGTGCTGCAGCAACCATAACTGTTGGCATAATCGCTAAACCATCTAAGCCATCAGTTAAATTTACGGCATTACTTGTACCGACAATGACTAAATAGGTTAGCAACATATACCAAGCGCCCAATTGAATTATTATGTCTTTGAAAAACGGGACAATTAATTGTGTTTCAGCAGGTGTAACCGATGTTTGATATAGCACTATCGCTGCTGCTGCACCGACAACTGATTGCCAGAAATATTTGTAACGACTGATTAATCCATTGGTATCCTGACGAACCAACTTAATATAATCATCAACAAAACCAATCACACCAAAAGCCAGAGTCACAAGCAAAACAACCCAAACATATTTACTACTAAGGTCTGCCCATAGCAATGTACTCACTGCAATTGCCACTAAAATTAGTGCACCACCCATTGTTGGCGTACCTGCTTTGCTCAAATGTGATTCTGGTCCATCATCACGTACCACTTGGCCTATTTGTTTAAAGCTCAAATGACGAATCATTGTCGGCCCTACAATTAAGGCAATTCCTAACGCAGTGATCACACCTAAGATTGATCTTAATGTCAGATATTGAAATACATTAAAACCACTATGAAACTGGCTTAAATATTCACTCAGCATTAACAACATTAGCTTTCTCCCTCTACAACTAGCGAATCAGCCAGCTGATCTAACTGCATAAAACGTGAACCTTTAATCAAGCAAACCACATCACTTGATAGTTCCTCTTTCAGCTTATCCTTAAGCGATTCAATGTTATTAAAATGCTCGGCACCATTTCCATATGCCTTATTTGCTTGTTTACTTTGCTTGCCGATTGTCCACAACCTTTGAACGCCAGCATCACGAGCATCAAGGCCCATTTGGTAATGTATCTGCTCGCTATCAGTGCCCAATTCGCCAAAATCACCCAACACTAGCCAATACTGTCCTGAAAATGACGACAGTGTTGCTAAAGCTTGTTGGTACGAACCTGGGTTAGCGTTATAGCTATCATCTATTAACTGTGACTGTTTAATGCCAGTTCGTAATTGCAATCTATGTGACACGCCTGATATTGATGCTAGACCTTTTACAATTGCTGTAGCTGGCACATCTAACGCTGTTGCCACAGCAATGGCCGCCAGTGCGTTTGCCACATTATGCTTGCCAGGTAATGAAAGATTGATATAGTCAAACTCACCTTTTAGATTGACCATAAAATGACTTGATGTCGGATCTAATTGAAGATCGAGTGCTGTAATATCTGCTGGTTTGTCTAGTGCAAAACTAATCACTTTTCTGTCAGCGAGTACTTGCTTCCATGCCTCAACAAAATCCATATCAGCATTAATAACACCGACACCGTCTTGTACTAAACCAAGAAATATTTCAGCCTTCGCTTTTGCCACTCCAAGCAAGTCACCAAAGCCTTCTAGGTGAGCAGCCGCCACATTATTAATGACAGAAACCTGCGGTGGTGCAATATCTACCAAACGTGAAATATCACCACGTTGACTTGCTCCCATCTCAATCACTGCATAATCTGTTGCAGGTGTTACATTCATTACAGTTAATGGCACACCTAAATCATTATTTAAGTTACCCTGAGTTGCGACTACCGTGCCGTATTGACTTAGGATAGAAGCAATCATTTCTTTAACGCTTGTTTTGCCGTTGCTACCCGTTATTGCAACGACTTTAGTTCTGCACTGCTTCAACCAGTATTTCGCTATTTCACCAAATGCTTTAGTCACATCTGCAACGACTATCTGAGGCAGGCTATCATCTTGTAGTTTTGATACTAACGCTGCACTTGCACCGGCTTTTCGAGCAGCATCGATATAATCATGTCCATCGACATGCTCGCCATCTAAAGCAACAAATAAACAGCCTAAAAACACTTTCCGACTATCAATCACTGCACCTGTTATTTCTACATTAGGCACTGTTCCTGAACAGCCTAATAATGACGCTATTTGTGGTAAAAGTAATTGAGTACTCATGCTCTATCACCGATTGAATCTAGACTGGCATCGTTCGCGGCACGTAAAACATCCAACACTACTTGGCTATCACTAAAGTCATACTTAACACCATGAATATCTTGATATCTCTCGTGACCTTTACCAGCAATCAAAATAATATCTGATGCTTTTGCATGGGTGACTGCATAAGTAATAGCTATTTTACGATCATGTTCAACAAGAACTGTTTCAGGATAAGTTATGCCAGAAAGAATATCTTTAACGATCAGCGCTGAATCTTCACTGCGTGGATTATCATCTGTAATCACAACTTTATCAGCATATTGTTCTGCTGCTTTGCCCATTACAGCCCGCTTACCCGTATCACGGTCACCACCACAACCGAACACACACCACAAGTCGCCATTAGCTGGAACATGTGCTTGTAATGAGGTTAATGCTTGCGTTAATGCATCTGGCGTATGAGCAAAATCGATAACAATATGAGCTTGTTGTTTGCCACCATATGATTGCATTCTGCCATCTACAGCTTGACATGTATTGATTGCCAATATGGCTTGCTCAAATGTCATACCGATTGCTATTAAACTTGCAACAGCTGCAAGTAGATTATCGATATTAAATCTTCCAACTAACTCACTTGTGACTGTTTCCGACCCAAATACACTGTTCAAAACAAACTCGATGCCTTCGGCAGTCATTTGAATGTGTTCAGCTGACAATGTTGAACTTCCATTCTCAACACTGTTGTACGTTAGTGTTGTTACATTATCTCGCTCAGCTAATTTGGTTATTAATTCTTGGCCTAAACTATCAGCACTATTCAACACTGCAGCTTTAACACTAGGAAAATCAAACAACTCGCTTTTTGCTGCTGAATATCCAGCCATATCACCATGATAATCAAGGTGGTCACGACTTAAATTTGTTAAAACGGCAACATCAATAGCGATACTATTTAATCGGCCTTGCTCAAGTGCATGTGATGATGCTTCTATCACTGCATAGTTAATGCCTTGCTTGCAAAATCCTGCCAATGTTTTTTGTAATGTAACTGGGTCTGGTGTGGTCATGCCTGTATAGTTCAAATCAGTGATACGGCCTGAACCTAAAGTACCAATCACACCGCAAGCATGACCTAAAGACTCAAGTCCTTGAGCAATAAACTGACTAACCGATGTTTTACCATTCGTACCTGTCACAGCAATAATATCGAGAGCCATTGATGGGTGGCCATAAAAACGTGCTGCGATTTCACCTGCTTTATTGGCTAATTTCTTAATCGCATAGGCCGCTACTTTGGCTTCTATTAATAAACTATGTTCTTGCTCTGTTAACTCTAGCTCAGCATCATATAAAACGATACTAATATCAGCAGCAAGTGCTTGCTTCAGATTATTTGTACGTTGTTCAACATCTTTAGCTAATGATAAAAAGACACTTCCGGCTTCAACATCACGGCTATCAAGACTTATTCCTTGCACTAAAATGTCAGCAAGTACCGATGGATCAGCTAGCATGCCTGCTAATAGCATTGGTAATGAATGATTATTTGTAATCATCATTTGTGAGCCACCAGCATGCGTGATGTAGGCAAATTGTCAGGTGTTATATTTAACAAACGCATAGCACCCGTCATCACTTCAGCAAATACAGGTGCCGCCACTAGACCACCGTAATAGTCATCACCTTGAGGGTCATCAATCATCACCACCATTGATAATCTTGGATTACTTGCTGGAATAAGACCTGCAAACAATGATAAATAACGATCGTCTGCATAACCACCACGGGTCGCTTTTTTAACGGTACCGGTCTTTCCTGCAACGGTGTAATTCTCAACTGCAGCTCTTCTCGCTGTACCTTCTGCAGAAACTACTCCTTCCATCATCGTCACAACATTGTTCATTACATCTGTTGCAAAAACACGATGACCTAGAGGTTTTTCTTCTAAGTGTTGAAAACTAACAGGGCGAGATATGCCGCCATTTGCAAGTATTGTATAAGCTCTAGTCAACTGTAATGCTGTTGTGTTTAAACCATAACCATATGCCAATGTTGCTCTATCAAGCTTTTTCCATGTTCTTAGATCTGGCAGTTGACCCATTACTTCACCAGGGAAGTAAGCACCCGATGGCTCTGCCATTCCAAATGCAGAAAAATCTTGCCATAACTGCTCTGGTTTTAATGTCAGGGCAATTTTACTCACACCAACATTACTCGATTTTTTAATCACCGTTGAAACATCAATCACACCATAATTACGATGGTCTCGTATTGTGTGACCACTAACTCTATATGTTCCAGGACGCGTATCAATTTTGCTCTTTAGTGAAAACTTACCTGATTTCAAACCACTGGCAACTGTAAATGGCTTAACTGTAGAGCCAGGTTCAAACACATCAATAACAGCTCGGTTACGTAAGTGACTCAACTTCAAGTTACGTCGATTATTTGGGTTAAATGATGGCTGATTAACCATTGCCAATACTTCACCAGTTTGCACATCCATGATCACGGCAGTTCCAGAACGTGCTCTATATTTATCTACTGTCGCTTTAAGTGACTGGTATGCTAAATATTGTAATCTTAGATCAACACTTAAACGTACATTCTGACCAGCCTTACTTGCTTTAATCTGCTCTCCACCGCCAACGTAATTACCACGGCTATCTCGAACCATACGTTTTAAGCCTGATACGCCCTGCAAGGCAGAGTCATAAGTTAGCTCTAAACCTTCTTGCCCATGATCATCCACATTATTAAAGCCAACAAGGTGAGCGGTTACTTCACCAGCAGGATAATAACGTTTGTATTCACGTTGCAATGCAACACCCTTAATCTTAAGCTGTTTAACTTTCTTCGCAAGCTCAGGTGTAATACGACGTTTTAAATAAACAAATTCACGATTTTTATTTGAACTTAGTTTTTTCTTAATTGATGAACGGTTAACATTTAAAAGTTTAGCTAATTGATTCAACTGTGCTGTTGTCATATCAACATCTTGAGGGTTTAACCAAACAGAGTGAACAGGTGTACTAATAGCTAATGGCTCACCATGTCTGTCCAAAATCATACCTCGATGGGCAGCAATAGGAACTTGTCTAATATGACGAGCATCACCTTGATGACGTAAAAAATCAGGATGTATAACTTGAATATCTGCTAAACGCCAGCCTAAACCTAACACCAAACTAATAAAGACCAGACGAACTAAATGTAGGCGCCAAGCACCTACATGAGTCAATGTTTTAGCTTTACGACTCATGGCTTTATCAGCACCGTCATTTCAGGTGAAGGAACGACCATCTTTAATCTTAATCGAGCTTGTTGCTCAACACGACCAGGACTCGCCCAGGTACTCTGTTCTAATAATAAACGTCCCCATTCTTCGTTTAGCTTATCGCGTTTATATTCTAATTTTTGTAATACTACAAATTCTGCACGACCAGTATGTTTACTATAGACAACAGCGATTGCAGAGCCAATTACCAGTAATAACATTACCAATATTGAAATTTCAATATTCAGCACTTCAAATTTATTGAAGAAACTCACGATAATTTTTCCACAATACGTAATACTGCACTTCGTGCTCGTGGATTAGTATCAAGCTCTGCATCACCCGCTTTAATCGCTTTTCCAACTAGTTTTATTCTAGGGTTTAATTGATCAGCTGTAATCGGAAAATTAGAAGGTAAATCATCACCGCGTGCTTCATCACGAAAATAACGTTTAACGATTCTATCTTCTAATGAATGAAAGGTAATCACAGCCAAACGGCCACCAACAGCCAACACATCTAATGATTGTTCTAAGCCTGCTTTAAGGTCTTCTAATTCATTATTGATATAAATTCGAATGGCTTGAAATGTTCTTGTTGCTGGATGTTTGTTCTTTTCACGAAATGGCATGGCTTTATCAACCAATTTTGCCAACTGTGTTGTTGATACAATAGGCGTATGTTCACGAGTTTCAACAATCGCATTAGCAATACGTTTGCCAAATCGTTCTTCACCCAATGTTTTAATGACAAAAGTGATATCTTCCACTTTAGCCTTTGCTAGCCACTCTGCCGCACTGATACCTGCATTAGGATTCATACGCATATCAAGCGGGCCATCTTTTTGAAAGCTAAAACCACGTTCGGCTTCATCAATTTGTGGTGATGACACACCTATATCTAACAAAATCCCATCTACACGACCCTGCCATGCACGATCAGTCACAACCTCAGTCATGTCTGCAAAAGAACATTGTTCGATACTAAAACGAGGATCTTCTTTTTCTAAGGCTTGGCCTGTTGCAATGGCTGCAGGGTCTTTATCTAAACCCAATAAACGTCCATTATCAGATAATTGTGCTAAAACCTGTCTGGCATGACCACCACGACCAAATGTGCCATCGATATAAAAACCATCAGCTTTTACAGCTAAGGCAGCGACGGTCTCATTTAACAAGACTGGTAAATGTTCTGAAGAGTTCTCAGTCATAATTCAGACCCTAAATTGACAAGTTTTCTAATTCAGCCGGTAAAATACCGTCAAAATCTTCTTCCAAACATTCATCCATCAAGGCATTCCACGTTTGTTCATTCCATAATTCAAACTTGTTACCTTGACCTATCATCACAGTGCCTTTTTCTAAACCAGCAAACTCACGCAACTTAGCTGGTAATAAAATACGACCGTTATTATCCATTTCACATTCTGTTGCATAACCCAACAACATACGTTTTAAACGACGTACTTGAGGGTTCAAACTTGGTAACTCTGCTAACTTTGCCTCTACACCTTCCCATTCAGGCAAAGGATAGATTTGCAAACAATGGTCAGAATGATCAATCGTGACAACCAAACGGCCTTCACAACAGACGTCCAGATGCTTACGGAACTTGGCTGGAATCGCCATCCGTCCTTTTGCATCTAAATTGAAAGTTGCTACGCCTCTAAACACTTTGTGCCCTTATTTAGTTGATCCACTTTGATCCACAATTACCCACTAAGGGACACTATAGGAGTGAGATCAGGGCATGTCAAGTCATGTAACAAACAAAATCCTCTTTTAAGGACAATGACTTAGCGAGCTTTCATTACGGTGGGGGAGAAAGTGGATCAACCATAATCAAGGACTACTTTTTTATCAAAAAACTGGGCTTGGAAGTTAATGTAGATTCTAGTTAACAGCATCGATTTTAAAGTTATAAATCATCAAAATTCATCTTGATCTCACATAAGATCGCTACGCAAATCACGACTGTTTAGCGGGAAAGTGACATTTGTAGGAAAACAAAGTCCGAAAGCAACAATCAATTATGACCACACAGTCGCCAGAGAAACTATTCATATTGCTCAATGATAATATCGTGAAATTAAAGAAGGCCTTTAGAGGCGAGCTATGCTCAGCTCTAGCAAGCATGACTGATATAGGTGGTAATCATTTTATTA
>Ga0209495_1000829_pt1 | contig 22566 bp, 21 predicted proteins | sample EN1Hudsemesocosm_FD_184629 | JGI IMG/M metagenome (GOLD analysis project Ga0209495, IMG submission 184629) | Methane-oxidizing microbial communities from mesocosms in the Hudson Canyon - EN1E Hudson Canyon (SPAdes) (version 2) | ecosystem: Environmental > Aquatic > Marine > Cold seeps | place... | reverse complement strand
CATACGGCTTCTTCGCAGTATCCCTTATTTCTTTAAGGGTTGAGTAATACGCGCCAGTAGCTCAGCTGGATAGAGTAGCAGGTTCCGATCCTGTTGGTCGGGGGTTCGACTCCCTCCTGGCGCGCCATACAAATCAAGGACTTAGACGAACTTACCATTTTTTAGTTCGCTAATAATTGAATCTGGTTCCATATTAGGTTCCATCTAAAATAATCTACATTTATCCTTATCCAACCTAACTAGGTTTCTTCCGCATGCGCGTCTTTAAAGGGCTGCAATAGCGTCAAGTGAGAAGTTGAAGATAAACACCCTAACTTCTCACTTAAATACAACCTGATATTTCTATGTAATTGTCGATGTCATCAACCAAGAGGCACGACCATGAATACTACTAATCAACAGCACTCCAAATCGCACAATAACCTAAGCCCCCACTGTGATACTCACGTTGCCGCAAACTACTTAGGTTTTGGTTCATCAACCGTTCGTGTATCACGCGTCACTGGGACGTTGGCAGGCGTGCCCGCGCCCACCTATCGTAAGATCGGCCGGAAGGTTGTTTATGATCGAATGGTGCTATCTAAGTGGATAGAGCAGTTTGCTAACCAACAGAACACAACAGCATAGGAGGGTGGAAAAATGAGCAAAAAAAAGACCACCCCAAAGAGTAGCCCTAGTCATGCGTGCAAACATGATGATAGCACAAGCTCATGTGTAGCCCAAAATAACGCCCCTATCTCAGTAGGCGGTCGCAATGTTGGGTGTGCCCGTGTGGGTATAGTTTCAGATGCAGTTCTCCACGCTTTGCAGATACCTTGCGCCATATCGCAGTACGTTCCGCTATCTTGCTATAACCCTTCAGAAAAGCACATTGTTGATATTGCCACGGTAATTGAAAACCTTCGTGACGATGGCTATAAAATCGTAGCGCAACCAGGTTCGTTGATACACGGCACCAATGGTATGAGGCAGCGTACATATTTCCTACACCCGGCCAGCGGTCAGTCTTACCCGCAGCAGGAGGCAGCCAATGATTAGCCCACAGGAAGTAATGCTGACTCAAGCGCAGGCATACGCAAAAAATGGAATGCATGTGTTTCCGGTCAAAGAGAAATGCAAACAACCCGCCAATAGCAATGGCTTTAAAGGTGCCACGACTTCACCGGAAAAGATACAAAGCTTTTGGCAGACCACAGCGTTTAACATTGGCCTAGCTACTGGCGAAATCAACAACCTGATCGTCGTAGATGTTGACGACGAAAAAATCTGGGCGGAATATTTAACGACCCAGCCAGAGGCTCTGCCAACCGGTCCAAAAGTAGAGACTGGCAATGGGCATCACCTATATTTTTCCTATCCTAAAGGTCGAAAAATGCGTAACAAAACGAAGGTTAAAGACCTGGGGTTTGATGTGCGCGCCAATGGTGGGTATGTGGTCGCGCCGCCGTCTATTCACCATACCGGCAAGGTGTACAAGTTCACGACCACCGGCGAGCCACCACAGATGCCCGAGTGGCTTTTAGAGTTAATATCGGACCCAGAAAAAACAACGAACACCGGAATAGATTTTAACACCGCTATGCCGGCCGCCAACGATAACCAGGCGTATTACACGACAGCCTTAGATAGCGAATGTCGGGCAGTTGCCACAGCACAAAAAGGCGCTAGAAACGACGCACTTAACAAAGCGAGTTTTAGCCTTGGCCAATTGGTCGCCGGTGGTGGAATACCTGAACAGGTGGCGCGTGACGCCCTCACCCAGGCAGCAAATCAAGCTGGCCTATCCGCCAATGAAATAGCAAAGACGCTTGCCAGTGGGTTGCAGGACGGCAAAGCAAGCCCAAGGGTTGCGCCGGAAAATAGCCCCAATAATTCACCTGTAGTCGCAGAGTCATTAACCTGGGATAAACCCAAGGAATTGAAGACGGAACTATTGCCGGTCAAACCTTTGACCCCCGAAATGCTACCTGATCGTATGCGGGATTATATAACCGATATCGCAGAACGGATGGATGATTCATCACCGGATTATGTGGCGGTCGGTGTTATGGTCGTGTTGGCCACGCTTATTGGTCGCAAGCTGGCTGTTATGCCTAAGCGGTACGACCCATGGTTAGTGGTCCCCAACCTATGGGGCGCTGTGATTGGTCGGCCGTCGGCTAAGAAAACACCGTCACTTACAAAAGCCATGGCCCCGCTACATCAATTTGAATCGGTCGAATTTGAAAAGCATGGTGTAGCAATGGGCAAATACCTTGATCAAGTAAAAGTGGCGAAGGTGTCGCTCAAGGCCAACGAAAAGTTGTTGAAAGGTAAGATCGTGAAAGGCGAGCAGGAAGAAGGCGAAAAGGATTTTCTAAAATCTTTAAGCTTGGACCCTGTACAGCCGCCGCCGTGCAAACGTTTTATTGTCAATGATGCCACCGTGGAAAAGCTGGGTGAGTTATTAGGCAGCAATCCTATGGGCGTTTTATTATTCCGTGACGAGCTAACAGGCTGGCTAAATACGCTGGATAAACCAGACCGTGCCAGCGATAGGGCTTTTTACCTGGAATGTTGGTCCGGCACTGGTAGCTTTACCTATGACCGTATAGGCAGAGGCACACAACGGATTGAGAGCGCGACATTGAGCCTAATGGGTGGCATCCAACCTGGTAAGCTAATACCGTACCTTGCAGCGCAGAAAGAAGGTAAGGGCGACGACGGGCTGATTGAGCGATTCCAGTTGATGGTGTATCCAGACCCTAAACCCTTCAGGCATGTAGATAGGCCGCCCAATGAACAGGCCACGCTCATGGCTAGTCAACTTTTTGCACAGCTAAACTTGCTCGATGGTGATCTAGCTAACCCAACAATCCAGAAATTTGGCAGGGAGGCACAAGCACTGTTCGACACCTGGTATGACAGAAACCAGAAACTTGTTAGGAGCGCCACACTTAACCCACAGCTTGAATCACACCTTGCCAAATATGTATCGCTGTTGCCTAGCCTGGCATTAATTATCCATGCAGTAGACTCAAGCCCTGGCGGCAATATAGGCGCTACATCAACCCAGAAAGCTATCGCGTGGTGCGAATATTTAGAAAGCCATGCTAGGCGCGTGTACGCGCTTGCAGACGGCCCTATAGGCAGCGCCAAGGCATTGCAGAAACGTTTGAATGATATGCCCAATCCATTTCGCATAGGTGCGATTAATAGCAAGAATTGGCATGGCCTAACAACGACGGATGAAATCCACGAGGCGTTAGATAGTTTATGCGAGCACGGCCACTTGCAGAAGATAGTTAGCGGCACCACCAAGCGGGCAACAGACTATTTTAAGCACCCTAAATACTGTGACCGGTAAAAACGAAAAATAACCCGCAGACCCAGTTTGCACCGGTAAAGCCGATTTATCTCTATAGCTCTTTGAAAAGGCGAAGCGATAAAACCTACAAAACCGATTTATCTAACAAGCCTGGGAGTTATATAGGTTTTATCGGTGCAAATGACGGGTGTAGGTAAAAAACGTTTTTTACGTAAGGCCTTGGATCCCTACTCGGCGATCCAACATGGGGTGTTATAGGAGCGCACCGTTTCGCTAGTTATCAATAATTATTCGAGAATACTACTATGGAATTAAACAGAGCCAAGACAGCACAAAAACTCAATGTATCATTAACCACACTGGATGACTGGCGGCGTAAAGGCTGTCCATATACCAAGAAGGGCAAACAGGTGTTCTTTGAAATGGACACCCTAAAAAACTGGCTAGATAATCGCTCTAGCGGCGACCTGGACTACACCCAGGAGCGAGCCAAGTTAACCAGGCTGCAAGCTGAAAAGGTTACGCTGGAGTTAGAGCAGCAACGCGGAAACTTGTTGCCACTAGAAATGGTAATTGAAGGCTGGCAAGGATTGTTATCAAACGCCAGGGCCAAGCTATTAGCATTACCGCCCAAGGCGGCCGCTCAAATCCTAGGAATGGAAAGCTACATAGAAGTCGAGCAAGTCATTAGGGGTATTATTTATGAAGCTTTAGACGAACTCGCTGGCGACGGCGTGCCCAAAGAGTTCATGCAACGCCTTGAGGTAATAGCGGCTAATCTAGAGACCGCGCAAAACAACTACAGTTAGCTATTGAGTAGTTCTAGGTCACCTTTCAGCCCCACTCTAGATGGACCCTGTAAATAACTCGGTGTATCTGCCTTGTTTGAGCTCGGTTAAATCAGGCCCACAGTCGGACGCTGGCTTGGTTCTGGTATCAGATTAGGTTATTGGCGATTTTCTCATTGTCTATATCAAAGGGTTGAGTCATTCCAACATACCTCAGTCCAGCGAAAAACCTATCTGAACCAGCGGCCTAAGCCAATTCACTGAGCCAAGGAGGGTTAGCTCCAACGCGAGACACGGTAAGTGCGGCTACTTTACCTGCATAAGCTAGTGCCTGGCTCACTTGAGAAGCAGTTAGGGTAGCCATTTTCTCTTTTGACAAACACCCTTGCTGCTCAAAACTGGCCAGCAGGCCGCTATTGAAAGCGTCACCGGCCCCTACTGTGTCAACCACATCTACCATGCCTACAGGCGACGACACTAACAAAGCTTCATCACGAAAGGCAAGTACACTCCGGCCACCACGGGTCACTATCACTAATTGGCGGGATGATTGAGATAGGCACGAAACTTTTGAGGCAATATCACCTTCAGGAACTAGCCAAATTAGATCTTCGTCGGATAGTTTAATTATATCTGCCACGGCCATAATACGCTGCAACCGTTGTCGGTAGCTATATTCATCCAGAATAAAGCTTGGGCGTATATTTGGATCCACCATAATGACCTTATTAAAGGAATTCGTCTCCGCGAGCTGACAGTAGGTACTAGCACTAGGGTCGCCAATCAAACTGATACCACCAAAAGACAAGCAGGATACTGAGGCAGGAAAATCGCCTATGCTTTTGGGAAATAAAGTGCAGCCAGCGCTATTTTCATCGTAAAAAGTATAACTAGCCTGCCCCTTTATCAGCTTCACAAATGCTAAGGTCGTAGGTCGATCAGAACGAATGAGGTACTGTGTCGACACATCGCTCTGTGTCAATGCTTGAACTAACTGCTGGCCAAACATATCGTTGGAAATACCGGAAACCATACCGCAGTTAATACCTAATCGCCCTAAACCAATAGCTGTATTGAACTGCGCACCTCCAGATAGAGGCCTAAAAGTTAGCTTTCCGTCTACTCCCGACAGTGGAATCATATCAATCAGCGCTTCGCCACAACAGACGATCATCGCATGCTCTGCCCGTTATGGAACAAGTGCACCTTGTCTGCATGGGCGCTAATTTTAACGACCTGCCCCCTTAGAGCCAAATGAATGCCCGCTATCTTGGCAGTTATGCCGTCATGGTTACCTTCTGGGTGGAAGTAAAGTAGAGTTACATCCCCTAGGGCCTCGGTATAATCAATAGAGCCGCAATGTAGCCCCCCATCTTCGCACATGGAAAGATCTTCAGGGCGTACGCCTATATTGACTTTTTTGCCCGCATCATCAACAGCGGTAGCAATACTAGAGGCCACTTTTTCACCTGAGTCCAGCTGCACAATGGTGCGTGAACCCGTTTCAACAATCACCCCTGGCAGAAGGTTCATGGCTGGGGAACCGATAAATTGTGCAACAAATTCGTTGTCCGGCGTCTTGTACAACTCCATCGGTGTCCCTACCTGCGCAATACCACGATCCGCCAACACCACGATGCGGTCGGCCAAGGTCATGGCTTCCACTTGATCATGGGTTACATAAACCATGGTGCGGTCTGGCATAGCTTCTTTTAATTTAGCAATTTCAATGCGCGTTGCTACCCTAAGTGCCGCATCCAGGTTGGATAAAGGTTCGTCAAATAAAAATATTTTAGGATCACGCACAATTGCGCGACCAATAGCCACCCTTTGGCGTTGCCCGCCGGAGAGGGCTTTTGGTAACCGGTCTAGGTAGTCGTTGAGTTTGAGTATGTGGGACGCATGGTTTACAGCAGCTTCAATTTCCTTAGCCGTTCTCTTGGCAATCTTGAGAGAAAAAGCCATATTTTCACGCACGGTCATGTGCGGATATAAGGCGTAGGATTGGAACACCATGGCAATACCACGCATTGCTGGAGGCACATCATTGACGAGCATGCCATCAATAATCATGTCCCCATCAGTAATAGTTTCCAAACCGGCGATCATGCGCAACAAGGTAGATTTTCCGCAGCCAGAAGGGCCAACAAAAACGATAAGTTCACCTCGTTTGACCTGCAAATTAATTCCCTTTAGAACATTAACGCCACCTTTGTAGGTCTTGCCAATATTAGTCAGTGTTAAGTCAGCCATTATCTCGCTCTCTTAGGCTTGTACGGCAATAATATATTGCCATGCTGTTAGGTGTGCCCCAATACCGATGGGTGGAACTAAACCATACAATTGTTGTTCTACTAGGTGCCATTCGCCCCTAGGCATTGTTATCTGCACCGCAGTGTCACTCAAGTTGAAGCAACAGAATAACACCTGATCATTGAACTTGCGTTTAAAACTAAGGGTCTGCTTAGTGGCCTCAACCTCCACCATTTCTCCCTCAGCCAGTGCTTGGTAGGCATGGCGCAGGGCAATGGCTTGTTTATAATGGCTATGCATTGAGCCCGCTACGCCCACTTGAGCATTGGGCTCCTTCATCAATTCACTTTGCGCCACGGGCAACCAAGTTTCCCCTTCCGAGAACCCCCCGTTTTTTGCCATCGCATCCCAAATCATAGGTGTACGGCAGCCATCCCTGCCTTTAAATTCTGGCCAAAACTCAATGCCGTAGGGATCTTGTATAGCGTCGAAAGGCACCTCTGACTCGTTGAACCCAAGCTCTTCACCTTGATAAATACACGTCGACCCACGTAAGCACATCATTAACGCCGTGAAGGTCTTGGCTGCTTCATCAGTTAACTCCCAGCGGCTTTTGTGGCGCACGACATCATGATTCGAAAACGCCCAACAAGCCCAACCGTCGGCAGCAACCTGCTGGAGTTTTGCAAAGGTCTGCTGTATCCACTGTGGGGTCATGGGGTCAGAACCCAAAAACTCAAAGGCATAGCACATGTGCGCCCGTTCATCACCGGCAGTGTACTTGCCTAAAATATCCAATCCATATTGCGCATCGCCAATTTCACCTAACATAGTGCGGCCCTGGTATTCATCCAGTAAACCTCGAAAACGTTCAAGGAAATCTAAGTTTTCTGGCTGATTTTTGGAATACACATGATCTTGGTGGTTGTACGGATTGACTGATGGCGCAATTGAGTTATTACGCTGCTCCGCCGGCAAGGGCGGATTAGAGCGCAACTGCTTATCATGAATATAGAAATTGATTGTGTCTAAACGGAAACCATCAACACCTTTGTCCAACCAAAATTGAGTCGCCGCTAACAAAGCGTCTTGTACCGCGTTGCAGTGGAAATTTAAATCGGGTTGCGAGGTTAAAAAGTTATGTAAGTAGTACTGTTCACGGCGAGAGTCCCACTGCCAAGCCGAACCACCAAAAATGGACAACCAATTGTTTGGGGGTGTGCCGTCAGCTTGTGGATCGGACCACACATACCAATCCGATTTTTCATTGTTACGGTTGGCGCGGCTCTCTATAAACCATGGGTGCTGGTCAGAACTATGGGATAACACCATGTCGATCATCACTTTAAGGCCTAAGCAGTGGGCCTTAGCCAGCAAGGCATCAAAATCATTCATGGTGCCAAACATGGGGTCAACGGCGCAATAATCAGACACGTCATAACCAAAATCATGCATGGGTGATTTGAAGAATGGCGATATCCAAACGGCATCCACCCCTAAATCACTGATGTAGGGTAAGCGCTGGGTGATGCCATTCAAATCACCAATACCATCCCCGTTGGTATCTTGGTAACTGCGAGGATAGATTTGATAAATGACACCTCCCTTCCACCAATCCTTATTTACTGCATGTGTCATAACAAATTTCCTATTTAACAGAGCCAGCCAGAAGTCCGCGTACAAGGTATTTCTGGAGGGCAAAAAATACAATCAAGGGTACCGAGATAGAAACAAATGCTGCGGTAGCCAATATCTCCCAGTTACCGCCTCTGGTGCCCAGCATTTCAACAATTTTGGCGGTCATGACGGTGGTTTGGCCGCTTGAATCGATGAGGAACACCTTCGCCACAAGGAGATCATTCCAGGTCCATAAGAATTGAAAAATGGCAAACGACGCCAAGGCAGGAAAGCTCAACGGCAGAATAATGTGGGTAAATATTTGGAATTCTGTTGCGCCATCTACACGGGCATTTTCTATAATGTCTCGGGGTAGTCCAGCCATATAGTTCCGTAATAAATAGATCGCCAAGGGCAATCCAAAACCCGTATGTGCCAACCACACCCCTAGGTATCCTTTGCCTATGCCAATATTCATATGTAATTTTAACAGTGGGATTAAGGCTAACTGTAAAGGCACAACTAACAGACCCACGATCACGGCAACCAGTATTGCCCGTCCTGGAAAGTTCATCCAAGCCAAGGCGTACGCAGCAAAGGCAGCAATAAGTATTGGAATAATAGTGGCTGGAATGGTGACTGTCATAGTGGCCATAAAAGCACTGGCCATACCCTCAACGTTAGACTTGTCTAACAGCATTTTTTTGTAGTTGTCTAAGGTGAAGTGAGGCGCCACTGTGGCAGTAAAAAACACCCGCTGCCCCCGAGACCCGCTCAATGGTTGTTTACTTTCCACTTTGTAGTGGCCATTTTCGCTCACGGTTATGGAGCCACCTCTACGTAATGGCGCCGTCTGGCCTACCTGATAAACGTCGATGGCTTTGGAGGAAGTACCCCACTTAGACAGGGTCATTTCTTTGTCAGCAACTAATAGATTGCCTTCAATTACATATAAGTTATCTATTAGTTGCTGGGTTTCGGGCTTCGCGGTGCGGCCGATAATATTTTGTTCACTAGGGAACATGGATGCCCACCAGCCACTGGCGCCAATTTGGTCCACCGTACGAAAGGATGATACAAACAAACCTGCCGTTGGAAAAACCCATAGGGCTACTAAAAATAACACTGATAAATGCAGCACCCATTTCAAAGATGAGCGAGAATGATTACTAAACATAATTTACTCCATCTCTCGGCGGGCGTTACGGATATTCAGCAACAATATAGGCGTAACCAAAAGCATAATAACCATAGCCGCCGCTGAACCCACGCCCCAGTCATTGGCCCTAAATAACTTATCAAACATGTAGTTTGCCAATACTTGGGTTTCCCATTGGCCATTGGTCATGGCATAAACAATGTCAAACACCTTCAATACCGTCACGGTAATGGTGGTCCATACCACCAAAATGGTAGGCATTATCTGTGGGACCTTGATATGAAAGAAAATTTGAAATGGGTTGGCGCCATCAACAACAGCAGCCTCTACGGTTTCCTCAGGTATGCCACGTAATGCCGCCGACAAAATCACCATAGCAAAACCCGTTTGAATCCAAATCAATACCACCATCAATAAAAAGCTATTCCATGGCATTTGCGTGAGCCAAGTTTGTGCATCGTTTTGCGTGACGGCCGTATAAATGGCATTCAAAATGCCAATCTGCTCCTGCCCGGCAGGGCGGGCATCATACACCAGCTTCCAAATAACCGATGCCCCAACAAAGGAAATGGCCATAGGCATAAAGATAAAAGACTTGGCCGCATTGCCCCAACTAATACGATCAGTCAATTGCGCCGCCAACAATCCAAAGGCGGTAGAAAACGCCGGTACAATTAATAACCAAAGTAAGTTATTGACCAAAGCTTCGGCAAACTTAGGGTCGGCTAGCATCTGTGTATAGTTGTCGGTACCAGCCCACACATAATGATTGCCTGGCAAGCGCTCTGTTAGGGACAGGAACAAGGTTTCAAAAATGGGGTAAACCAGATAAACACTCAGTGCCAGCAAGGCTGGAAATAAGAACAGCCAAGGCCGTATCATATTGGCTCGATTAATATTGCGGCCTGCTTTTGACCCCTTGGCAGGGAAAATAAGATGATCTAGCACCCAATTCGAAACGTAGAAATAGGAAATGCAAACCAGCACACCAATAACGATCGTCAATATACCTAGTAGGGCGGGGTGCATAGTTTTGCAGCCTTTATAGTAAGTGAGCTAATTTGATAAATACTACACTATCGATGCCATTGTTTGGCAGGCCATAAAGTGACGTAAAATACTTATCAAAGTAGTTCGAAGTGTATTCAAAAAAAAGAGAAAGACGGGCAGCGTGAGCTGCCCGTGTGGTTGTGACAAGACAAGGGTTACTTCAAAGCATCCCAAGACGCTTGAATTTCATCAGCCGTTTGCTGCGCACTCTTGCCGCCAGCGTAGTCAACCATGCCAGTCCAGAAGGATCCAGCACCTACGCCTCCAGGCATTAGATCAGAAGCGTCAAAACGGAAGGTTGTAGCGCCCAAAAGAATGTCATTCATTTTCTTCAATGTAGGATCAGAGAAGACCGAAGTATCCACACCTTTATGCGGTGTTAGGAAGCCTTTGCGTGCCATCCAAATTTCGTGTGCCTTTGGATCCTGCAAGTAAGCCATCAACTCCTGCGCTTCAGCGCTGTCATTGGTGATACCCCAAACAGTACCCGCACCCAACACTGGTGAACCTAAGTCCTTGCCGGCGTACGATGGGAAGTAGAAGAAGTCAGCGTCTTCACCCACAGACGTACCTTCTGGGAAAAAGGCCGGAATAAAGGAAGCCTGACGGTGCATGTAACACTGTGCAGGAGAGCTAAACAAACCTTTAGGGCTGTCGCGGAAATCCGTAGAGGCTACCGCACCAGCGCCACCAGCAACATAGTCATCATTACCGGCAAAGTAACCAAACTCTTCAATCGCCGCTACAACTTTAGGGTCATTAAACTTCATTTCGTTAGACACCCACTTGTCGTAATCAGCAGGCGACTGAGTACGCAACATCATGTCTTCAACCCAATCCGTTGCAGGCCAACCTGTTGCGCCACCAGAACCTAGACCAATACACCATGGTGTACCTCCATCGGCAACAATTTGATTAGTAAGCGCTTTGAGCTGTTCCATGGTTTGAGGCACGTCGTAACCCGCGTCTTCAAAGTTTTCAGGGTTGTACCAAACCAAAGATTTCACATCAACCTTATAGAAGAAACCATAAAGGTCGTCTTTGCCATCGGCACCCGCATAGGTGCCTAGGTCTACCCAAGACTGACCTGCGGCATAATTTTCACGCACCCATTCAGCTGTGCCTGCTGCCAACGGGGATAAAAACCCATTCTTAGCTAAGTCTGCGGCTAAACCTGGTTGCGGGAATACGGACACATTAGCAGCTGAGCCTGCTTCTGCGTCAACACGGACTTGTTGTTCAAAACTGTCGGACCCAACATAGGACACATTGTGACCGGATTTAGCAGCAAAATCGGCTAACACTGCTTCAACGTTTTCTTGGTCTGGGCCAAGCCAAGGCCCAAATACGGTCACGTCACCCGCTTGTGCAGCACCTGCAGTTAAGGCCAGTGCTATAGCTGTAGGTAGAATATTTTTTACCATTGGAGTTCTCCATTTATTATATCTTTTAGTGATAACTTCTCGGTCCAAATTCTTTCAAAGCGCTTTGGATAACTGCATTAAACAACACCATGCAATAGCATGTCAATAGATAAAAACCAACATAATAGGCCTATCAAAGCGCTTTAACTGGCTAATTATGGATGTTTATATTGATTTTTAACACATTTTGCCCCAAAATCAGAAACAAGAAGTTCACCATAGCCCTTTGGATTTATATGAATTTAAAAGAATTATCCAAGTTGATAGGAATGTCACAAACCACCGTGAGTCGTGCCCTTAACGGTTACCCAGAAGTCAGTGAAAAAACACGCACACTTGTCCAAGCTGCAGCCGTGGAGCATAACTATCAACCCAATACGCGCGCGCAGGGCCTTGCCACTGGTAAAAGTAAAATGATTGGGTATGTATTACCTATGTCGTCCCAACATGAAATGCTAAACCCAATTTTTGGTGACTTCCTAGCTGGCGCTGCCCAAACCTATAGTCAAAAAGGTTATGCCTCCACACTTTCTCTAACTGATAATGACAAGGAAGCTGAGGCCTATAGAGACCTACACGCAAAGGGCTCCGTTGACGGGGTTGTGCTGCAGGCGCCAAGGTTAGATGATCCGCGTATAAAAATGCTGAAAGAGTTACGTCTGCCGTTCGTGGTACATGGACGCGTTCCCGGCGACCTAGACTACCCCTATGTTGATGTGAATAACCAGCGCGCCTTCCATCACGCCACAGAATTCTTGCTTGACTTGGGCCACCAACGCATCGCCCTCATTAACGGAAATGAACACTTAGACTTCGCACAACGTCGCCGTGCAGGCTACGAAGCAGCCCTCGCTGACAATGGCATCAATATAGATAGCAGCCTCATGTTTGCCGATGAAATGACGGAGGACTTTGGCTATCGCACTATGAGCAAACTACTGGAAGGTGACAACCCTCCTACCGCAGCGCTCATATCGTCCTTAATTATGGCCATTGGTGCCCGCTGGGCTATAGAAGAAAAAGGCTTACGCCTAGGCAAAGACTTTTCCATCGTAATCCATGATGACGATCTGTCCTACCTGAAAAACGGCGGCACCATTCCTGTGTTTACAGCCACCCGCTCTTCAGTACGTGAAGCAGGCAGATTGTGTGCCGATATACTAATTGATTTTATTGAAAATCCTAGTCTTCAACCGCAATCACAAATACTTGAAGCCGACCTTATCGTAGGAAAGTCTACAGGCCCCTATCAAGGCTAGCGACACACTTCACAAAAAGCATATTTTTTCCTCACGTAGGGGCGGGATATTATCGCCAACGTTTAACGTCTTGGTAAGTGCTCTATTTGAGCTGGGTTAAATATTTAGCATAGGCCATCGGCTAATTTGCCTTTAATATCTGACAGGTCAATTACAAGGGATGACCGGTCCAATATTGTTCATTTAGCAAGTCCTTTTTAGGGTGCCCAACAATGCACGGTATAAGCTATTACTTGACAGGGAAGTAAATATTCGGTGATTGATAGTTGACGTACATTTGGCGCTTATTCTAGCGGGGTATCGCCGTTATCTTCTTTCATGGGCGTTATTTTTGGAGGCTTGGGTATCCACTTTATTAAGTGCCTACCAACCTTGTCGTAATAATCAGGCAAATGGCGCTCAATCTCATCAACTAGTGATTTTGTTGCTTTAAATCGTGCGTTTAGCTCCAAAATCATGACGATATCTAGACTTGCTGGAAGCGTTTTTGCACCGCTAGGAATTACCATGTCAGGACAAGTGGTGCATACGTCCAGTGGGGCAATCATAACCACATTGCGCCCCCAATTGGCTCTAATGAGAATGTTCTCCTGATCTTTCCCTTTAAATTGCCGTGTCAGCCAATTGAGTGCAGCTGTAGGGCGTAATTTATCCTGGGGAGGCTTAACCGTCATGCAAAATGTTATGGTTCTCCTGGTGAAGTCCGCGTGAATAGAAATAGGGCTCGCAGTATTGGGTATGTTTAACTGAGTTGTTAAGCTATGAGCCTTTATAAGTTGATCGCATGTGTCTGAAAAATAGTCAGCGTAATTACTCTTCCAGCGCCTACTAAGCGCAATGCTAACTGTACTTTGCGTTAACATACTTAATTTGAGAGACAGGTATTTTCCTAATTGGATCCAGCTTGATGCAGAATTCTGAACAATGTCGCTCGTTTTGGTAAGGGAGCCTTGATTGTGAATTGTCTCGCAAGCATCTTTCCAGTGGCTATGGAGCTTCGTAAATGCACTAACTCCGGACGAGTCATGGCTGTAATACCGCACAACTTCTTTCATTATGTACGCTTGTTCTGGGTCTTCAATGGCTTGAGACTCGCTTATCACATAAGCACGGGACAATAATGACGTCCAAGAAAAATGAAACAAACCAACAGAACGAGTTTTAACTTTGGATACTTTTACAGGATGGTGCTGAGGGTCTGAAGCATACTGGTTGGAAATTGTTATTACCGAGTCGATCCCATTGGCTTTAGCAATATCCAAATAGGTTTCAACTTGTTGGCTCGTTAGGTCAGAAGTGCCAATTTTTGATTCAACCAAAGCAGACCACCTTTTACTGCCTTGAGTAATGACAATTAGTCCGTCAGGGCGACCCTTGGAATCAGAGTCCTGTATCGGGAAGGTTACTTCTGTAAAACATTTAACCTCAGACCTTTTTCCTATCCGTGCTCCTGCTTCGGAAAGTACGTCATGAGCGAATGCAGGAACGACCGAAAAAGCAGCTAATAAGATAGATGTGGCTCGCTCCTCTTTCTTAGAGTCTGCAACTACTGGTATCAGGCGCGCGGGGTGTGATAGATCGATGATATCGTCAATTTGAGCAGCCATAACTTATCCATGTTTATTTATTGCTAGGCGCTCAATGTAGTAATGTTGGCCGGATATGTCAAATCTCAAGACTCGAGGACGTTGTAATAGCTTGCCTACATATGCTAAAGCAACCTATGTGAATATCATGTCAGTACCGGGCCTAGGATTGACCATGCCTTAACCGGCACAGAGGCCACCAGCCGGGCGTGCCCAGCGATTACAGCATGGCACCAGGGGCGCGTTCACAGACCGCTCCGCCCTAATTGTGGAGCTAGCCTGGCAATACTATTTCGCGCTTTAGTTTCTCCAGATCATCACCAGGCCTTAATGATTTAGCACCGTTAGTAAGCGTGCTTATTTGGCCTGGTGTTAACTTGCTTAAGAGGTCAATTGAAAGCTGGGTTTTTGCGTCGGTTAGGTCGATGTTGTTCATTTGATAAGTCCTTTTGGTGTTATTTAGGTTGGGTAAGTAGCTGTAGATGAAAACGCACAGTATCCGCATCTACGTCATGATATGGGAAGTAAACGTTGGCTACGCTCGCTATTAAGTCGTGGTCAATGAGTCCGTACTCATGCGACATGAATTCCGCAAAGCGCCTGGTGAAGTAATGGAGTTTGACGTTTTTGTTACCAGGCTGGATAACTAAACTGGTGGCGTCTCGGATCTTCAATTGTTGTTGTACGCTGCTGAGTACATCACATAAGCTCGTTTCTTCTAAGGCTACACACTCCCTAGCAGGTCGCCAACTGTCCCCCTCGAATATTTGCATAGCATCCACCAGTCCTTGGTTGATGTGCCCCTGGATAGACAGGTCTAGGTCGTGCCTTTTTAGCCTGCCAATTAACTTTGATATATCCTTTCCAATGCTTGCAAGGGCGGCGCGTTTGTCTGTGGGTTTCATTAGGTCCCACTCGCTTGAGTAGGTAAGCCCAAGAGCGTCATGCAGCATGTGTTCAAAAACCTGTACGAAATAATCATCATCTAGCTTATTGGCTTCGTTGTATTCCTTTAACGGCGTGAAGATTACACTCGGGTTTACGGCTGTAAATAGTTTATATAGAGCGTCGGAATAGGTTTTGTACCCGCCAATGTCACCGTGTATTGCGATTGCACGTTGGTAGTGCGAGTGCTTGTCGATTAAGCCTTGAGGCACAGCTTTTGGAAAAGTCTTTGTTGTTTGATCGGTCACTGTTACGCCCTATTAAAAACACCGGATATAACGTTGGAGTCTATAGCACCAGGCGCGATAACATTATTGGTAAGCCACTGTTCCCATACTTTCATGGCCGCCTTTTTTTCGGGCAGATAGTCATAGCGGTCATAGTGCTTGCTGCTTACGTCAGGCGCGGAATGGTTTTGCATCCGGTCGCGCATTGTTTTACTAATGCCAGCTTTACCCATTAATGTTTTTACGGTCCGGCGTATATCCCGTGGAGTGAAAGGCTCAATATCCAAGTTGGACCGTAGCCTGGCCACCTGGTTAGACATGACACTGGCGCGGTCGTATATATCGGATTTTGGATTAGATACGCGAGAAGGAAACAATAGGTTAGAAGTACTGGGTTCGCCCAGGCGCGTTTCTATTTCCTGCCAGGCGTACTTGTTTAGCAATATCAAATTAGGCGTATTCGATTTGGTTTTGGTCATGTAAACGCCCTTTTCATCATGCGCTATATCGTCAAAAGTAAGCCTCAATAACTCAGAAGGGTGGAAGCCAGTACACACCATTACTTTTAATAAGCTGGCGTAAACGGGGTTCATGTATTGGTCGCATTCATTCCATACCGTACCCAGTTCTTCCGCGCTCAAGTGTCGTTGTAAGGCACGTTCAAACTTTTTGATTTTTTGAATTTTCGACACAGGGTTAAAGCTTATATCAAAACACAATGCTTCTGACCTTTGAACGGTTATATCGTGGTCATAAGTTAGGCCAACGTTAAATGCAGCCTGTAAGTCGCCACGTGTCCTATTTAATGTTGTGGTTATGCCGCGGTCATACATGGCCTGCAATATGTGCTTTATATCGTCGGCTGTTATGAGGTTGGCTTTCTGAGTTGCAAGGTGTGGATAGGGGGTAAGCACGTAGCGCTCTAGGGATGCAAAAACTTTGGCATACGATGACCGGTCTTCTGCCTTCATTCGGTCCCTGTATGCCTCACAGAGCTGTTGAAGGGTGCCTAGATTATCAAGTCGTGCGCGTTCACGTATGGCAGCCTGTTCGGCTGCTGCCCTTTGGCGCTTTTCTTCTTCAAGTTGGAATTTGATATTGTCGGTGCCGTTGGCCTTGCTAGATAGTTCGTTTGCTTTTTTCCTAGCCTGGACCAATTTCATGGAAGGATATGAGCCAATCTTGATGTTGATCTCGTTACCATCCTTCAATATTTTACGGAAATAGAATTCCTTGGAACCACCGGTAGCCCTCTTTTTATTCCAAATAATCAGTGACCCGCCATTATCTAAGCGTTCGCTTTTTCGCTTGCCAGGGTCGAGTCCGTTAATTGTAGTGTCGTATAGTTTTGCCATTGGCGCTCATCCTTAAATCTGGTTCCATATCCGGTTCCATCTACAAGAATACAGCCATGCGCATCAAACAACAATGAAAAACAATAAAACGTTAAATATCAGCTACTTAATATTTTTAATATCAAACAAATACAAGCAAATATGCTAAATCAATAGATTCCGATCCTGTTGGTCGGGGGTTCGACTCCCTCCTGGCGCGCCACATATATCAATAACTTAGGCGAATAACGCTTTAGGGTTCGTGATAGTAATTTTTATTTGGTCCCCTATTTGGTCCCCGTTAAAGCAGATTTTCCACCGAGTTCCATTGTGACTTCTTTTAAAGTGATCGCAGCATCAGCCATTACTTTTTTGCCTGTACCACATTCACCAGTAAAGGATACTTTGGCAATTTTGGGATGATGAGAAAGCATTTACCCAACTTTTCCGTCACCTTGTACGACATTAAAAACGCCATCGGGAAGGCCAGCTTGTGTATAAATCTATGCCAGTTTAAGTACGCCTAAAGGCGTTTCTTCAGAGGGTTTGAATATCATTGCGTTACCTTCAGCAAGTGCTGGACCTGACTTCGACATTGCGATTTGAATAGGGTAATTCCAGGCGCCAATACCTGCACAAATTCCTAGCGGCTCACGACGAGTATAATAAAAATTAGAACCTCCTAGATCTTGTTGCTGACCACTGATAGTGGTGGCAAGGCCGGCATAATATTCAATAACATCAGCGCCGGTTGCTATATCAACACTATTGGCTTCTTGAATTGGCTTACCCGTATCTAATACCTCTATCATGGCCAATTCATCGTTGCGTTCGCGCAATATAGCGACTGCTTTTTGTAAAATACGGCCACGTTCCGTGCCTGACATTGCAGACCAAATAGCAAAGCCATGTTTAGCCGCAGTGACTGCTTTATCAACATCACTTAAAGAAGCACTTTGAATTATTGCTAATAACTCGTCAGTTGCTGGATTGTAATTAGCAAAGGTTTCGTTTGAGGTTGCATCGCAGTATTGTCCGTTTATATATAGCTGAGTCGGTTTCATAATTAAGTTCTTTTTAGTAGTTGAAGCTGTTTATATTTTTAAGGGTTTTTGGCGGTGGTTGTTTTTCCACCTATTTAAAAGCTTCACGTTACGTTTATTTAAGATATGCATAACGATTGGTGACCGCAGAATGTATATCCCAACGCCCAAATACGCCAGCGCGTATGATTACTCGGCTACCTGCCATGATGTCTATGCTGTCACCAAACTGACTGTGGATAATTGCCTTTCCTTGCTGAACAATAAACTCTACATCTTGATCATAATCGTAAGAAAATTCACTCACGTCGCCACTTTCCCATAAAGCCCAGCTTTGGCATACTGACTGTTCTTCAACACTGGCAGTGTGCAGTTCAACCATATTTTTTTTCATAACTTATCCTTTAGTCGTTGCTGAGTTAATGCGTATTTAGCGGCTTAAAAAACCCAGTGTTTGGGCTGCTAATGGCGTATTCCCCAATAATATATCACTGGCCTTTTCTGCTAGCATGATCGTAGCAGCGTTGATGTTAGCGCTAGGTAACGAGGGCATAGACGATGCATCGATCACTCTTAAATTTTTTACACCACGAACGCGAAGCTCACTATCGAGTACTGCCATATCGTCATTTTCTGAGCCCATTTTGCAAGTCCCGCAGGGGTGGTATGCACTGGCGGCATCATCACGAATAAAATCATCTATCTGCTTGGTGCTACGAATCTGAAAACCAGGTGTGTCCTCTCGATAATGGAAAGGTGCAAAGGCTGGTTGGCTTGCTATTTCAAGACCCAAGCTTACTGCTTCACGCATCACTCGAAAATCTTCTGCTGTCGACATATAGTTAGGATCGATGTGTAATGGATCCGTTACTTTATTGCTAGCTAAGCGCACACTACCGCGGCTTGTAGGTCGCATAGGTCCCACGCCAATCCGATAACCATAAGTGGTAGGCACAGGAATCCAGTCTTTATCAAAAAACACTGGAAAGAAATGAAATTGAATATCAGGATGGGGCGTTTGTGCGGAGCTATTTAAAAAAGCACCCACATGACATTGATTTACCGCAGCGACACCTTTTTTAAATCCAAACCATTGCATACCTGCCCATAGCATTCTGTGGGGTTGCAGCTCTCGGTTTAAAGAAATGGGTTGCTTTGTTTCAATCTGAATATGGCATTCAACATGATCTTGTAAATTTTCTCCAACACCGGGCAAATCCACTTTGCATTGAATTGAGTGCTCTGCGAGTTGCTTAGCGGGTCCGATGCCAGAAAGCATCAATAATTGCGGAGAACCAAACACTCCAGTACACAATAATGTTTCCTTGCCAGCAAAGACATCAAGTACCTTTCCTTTGTAGAACACCTGGCAGCCACTGGCCGTGCTATCCTCGATGTTTACTTTGAGAATTTGACAACCAGTCCAAATCGTTAAGTTGCCTGTATTTGTGCGGCGACGTAAGTAACCAAAAGCTGTGCTATTACGAATACCGTTTTTAACGCTCATTTCAAAACGTGATACACCTTCTTGTTGATAGCCATTCACGTCGTCTGTTAGCTGCCAGCCTGCCTGTTGTCCTGCTTCAAGAAAAGCAGCATTTAATGGGCTAAGTTGCTCTTGGCGTTGAACGCCTATTGGCCCGTCGAGGCCACGGTATTCACTCGATAATGTACTGCTTTCGATTTTTTTAAAGTATGGTAAACAGCTTGCCCAATTCCAGCCTTCGGCGCCTTCTTGATGCCAACGATCATAATCTAGTGCATGGCCTCGTAACCAGGTCATGCCGTTTATTGACGAGGAACCGCCCAAAACTCTTCCTCTAGGCTGTTGAATTTTACGGTTGTTGAGATGTCTCTGTGGTTGTGTGTGAAACCACCAATTATATTTTGAGGTCGGTTTAAATACTGAACGCAAGCCTGCCGGCATTTGTATAACCCAAGATTTGTCAGTGCCTCCCATTTCAAGCAAAAGCACCTGATGCCCAGCATCTGACAAGCGACGAGCTAAAACACAACCAGCAGATCCAGCACCAGCAATAATATAATCGTAATGTGTTTTTACCTTAGCAAAAACCATAGGAATTCCCTTAAATCATAGATGCTTCAAAAAAAACACTAACATCACAAATTGACTAAAAAATGGGCGTCAAGTAATGAAATACACTTTCTGGCGATATGTTCATACTTACAAGAATGGTAAAGCAAAGTACGCGGCCTGTGCATCAGTTACTATGAGTCATTTTTTTTAACCATCCACACGACATTGGAAACATGGGTATAGATCTGTACCTAAACGATCTCCTGACTTTAGGCCATATTCAGTCATGATGTTACTGTGATCTGGATCCATACCGCAGTCTTTGAACTTTATATGAACGTCATCTCCTGCCCACTTACTGGTAAATACCTGTAATTCTTGGTCTTCATCTAGCTTTCCCGACCCCCCATGTAAGGTTCGGCTGTTAAAGACCAAACAATCGCCAGGCTGCATGTCCCACGATACGACACCATATTTTTCCCGGTTTTCGTCAATATCCGGTATGGATTCTTCAGAAATGAGAGAAAAATCAACCTGATCAACATCTTTATGTCTATCTGGGTTGAGGTTGCCAAAATTGTATTGATCGAAAATTCGATTATTCAAATGTGAGCGAGGGACTAAGGCGAGAGCATTCTTCTTTCTAACAGGCACAAGTGGCATCCAAATAGTGCAGGTGTCATATCCCTCAATAGACCAATATGGCTCGTCTTGATGCCAAGGCGTTGAAAACTGAGAGCCTGGAGAACGCAAAAATACCGCATCAAAGAAAAAATTAACCTCTTTAGCTCTTAATAGTTTGCCAGCCAACTGGGCAGCTGCGGAATTGAAAATAAATTCTTGGTATTCGTCAATGCTCTGCCAAGCCTGGCTGTCCCAAAACATTGTCCGACCCTGAGCATCCCGATCCCAAGTTCTTGCGCGGTGAGTGGGATTGTTCATATTTTTAGCTAAGCCCCGCTTCAGTAATTCAATCCACTGAGAATCAAACATGTCTTTTAGCATGATGACACCATTGCGATGGTAGTCATTCACTTCTTCAGGCGTTATTTCACGTGGTAGTCGCTGGATCATATTTTTTTCCTAATAATTGTTGTGCAAAGGGCTTTAGGAGTATGCTATGTTAAATATTAGGCAAAATAAAATTATATAATATAGGCCTAAGGCTTAATTAAATTTATCTATGAATACGAATATAAATCTAAACTGGCTAAGAACATTTGAAACTGCTGCAAGGTTGTCTGGGTTTTCCGCTGCAGCAAGAGAACTTGGATTGACGCAGGTTGCTGTGAGTCAGCACATTAAGTCTCTTGAAACTAAACTGGGGCAAGACCTGTTTGTGCGCCATCCAAAAAAAGTTCAGTTAACTAAGGCTGGTAAGTCGTATTTGCCGTCTGTGCGTGAGGGTTTGGCGAAGCTAACCCATGCAACCTACGGGTTATTTGGAACAGATATACAACGAACTATAGTCGTACGAGCGTCGATTGCGGTGTTGATATGGCTCACCCCAAGATTGACTGAATTTCATCAACAATACCCCAATATTAAGCTCAAACTTGTGACCTCAATGTGGCGTGATCCTATTGATACTCAAAAGGTAGACATTGACATTGTTTTGATGCCAAGCCGCAAGCATACCCAAGCCGCTGAAAAGCTGTCTGACGAATTCATTGTACCTATATGTAGTGAGCAAACCAGCAAAAAAATTTCTGCCCTTGGTGATTTATGTCATCTGGAGCCTATTAATATTGTGGGGTACGACGATCATTGGTCACGCTACATGAATCACTTTGATCTTCGTTACGAAGCCAGTGCTGATGATGCCATAAGGTTACAAGTTGATACGTCAGTGCTCGCGTGTGAACTTGCAGCTTTTGGCACTGGGTGTGCAGTTTTGATTGAGCGTTTTGCCAGAGGATCTATTGGAATGGGTAAGGATATATGCATCGTTGGTGGGCCCATACCATTAAATCAGTCTCATTATTTTGCCAACACTGAAAATGAAGAGCCCATCTCTGCCGAAATTGAAGCTCTAAAGCAATGGATTCGTATTGAATTCTCTAAACCTTATCAATAGAGCACGCATGATAGCTTCTACAGGGTTGTAGTGGTCAAGTAAAACTGGCCACGGTATAAGAGGCATAGTGGCGATTGACTTCCAGGCCTGACTAGGTTCACGATTTACCGTTGCGCGGCCTATTGCTAACGAATTTATGATTATTACCTGCCCGATTTTGACCAAATAGCATCATTAGGGCTGGAGCCAGTAGGAAATCGCCCACTAAAGCTAAAATTACAGTAATGCTAATGAGCATCCCGAAGTTAAAAAGATTAGTAAGATCTGACCACATTAACATGGCAAAACCGATGCTGAGTATGGTTGAGGTGGTGAGCATAGCCCTACCACTCGTGTCTAGAGCGTAATGTATGGCCTGGGGCATATCACCGCAACGCTGGTAGTTGTGTTTGCAGTGATACATAAAGTGGACCGTGTCATCAACGACGATGCCAATGGCAATGGAGGCCACCAAAATGG
>Ga0209495_1000826_pt1 | contig 22575 bp, 17 predicted proteins | sample EN1Hudsemesocosm_FD_184629 | JGI IMG/M metagenome (GOLD analysis project Ga0209495, IMG submission 184629) | Methane-oxidizing microbial communities from mesocosms in the Hudson Canyon - EN1E Hudson Canyon (SPAdes) (version 2) | ecosystem: Environmental > Aquatic > Marine > Cold seeps | place... | reverse complement strand
ATAAAGCATATAATTTTAAAGAAGATTTAGCAAAAATTAAAAGTGGATCTAGATATGGGTTTATCAATAAATCGGGTAGAACAGTAGTTCCAGTGCAATATGCTAAGGTAAGTGGTTTTAGTGAGGGTTTATCGGCCGTAAAAAATGACGGAAAATGGTTTTTTATTGATAAAACAGGAGCTAAGAAAATAGACGTTATATGTAATTTTGCTTATCCATTTCATGAGGGATTAGCTAGGATTCAGGTTGGAACTCTTTTTGGATTTATTAATACATCCGGCGTAATTGTAATCAAACCACAATTTGAAGGGGCATATGATTTTTCTGAAGGAAAAGCAAGAGTGAGAAAAGGCGATAAATGGGGCTTTATTGATTTAAAAGGGACGCTTGTTATTAAGCCTATTTATGATTTTGTTCGAGATTTTAGTGAAGGGTTAGCTGTTTTTAGGGTTGGTAATGAAAGAATGGGTAAATGGGGCTTCATTGATAAAACGGGTCAGGTTATCGTTAAAGCTCAATTTGATAAAGTGTTTCCATTTAGCGAAGGAAGAGCTTTAGTTAGATTTGGAGATTTTAAAAATGGAAAGTTTGGCTACGTGGATAAGGAGGGGAAAATTGTTGTGGAACCTCAATTCGACAGTGCATATCACTTTAGTGAGGGTTTGGCAAATGTAGCTATTGGTGTGGGGAGTGATAGGAAATGGGGGTATGTGGATGTTGCCGGAAAGGTGGTTGTTGCTAAACAATTCTCAAAACCTTCTGATTTTATGAATGGATTAGCATTGGTCAGAATAGGAGATGTTAAAACAGGAACAGAAGGCTATATTGACAAGACTGGGAAGTTTGTTTGGAAGAAATAATTTTATTTCTTTGCAGAATTTTAGTACTGAGTAGTTTTCTATTTATTATGCTAACGATACAATAAATCATACAAATTTTGAAAGATAAAGTGAACGAAAATATTGGAGAAGATCACGTGTTGACATCTATTAATACACCTTTGGTTAAAGATGCATTTGCTAAATCAGATGCGGAAAAAATAGAAATTATTAAAGGTTATTTTGAGAAAATAATGGAAACATTAGGGCTCGATTTAAGTGATGATAGTCTTGCAGGATCACCAGAAAGGGTAGCTAAAATGTATGTTGCGGAAATATTTAGTGGGTTAAACCCACTAAATGAACCTAAAGTGTCTTTGTTTGAAAACAGCTATAAATACAAAGGTATGTTAGTTGAGAAGAACATCGAACTGTATTCTTTATGCGAACATCATTTTGTTCCGATTGTTGGTAAAGTCCATGTTGCATATTTTGCAAATGATAATGTAATTGGACTATCAAAAATAAATAGAATAGTGCAGCATTTTGCTAAAAGACCTCAGGTTCAAGAGCGATTGACTGTTCAAATTGTTGAAAAACTAAAAGAGATCCTCGGCACTGATAATGTGGCATGTGTTATCGATGCAAAGCATCTATGTGTCAATATGAGAGGGGTTAGAGATACGAAAAGTAGTACCATTACTTCCCGCTATTCTGGTATTTTTAATCAGAATGATAATAAAACAGAATTTCTAAAACATATTAGTTTAGATTCTAAGATAGATTTCTGATGAGTAAGATTGAACAAAACGAAATATTTATTTATAATTCGTTAAAAGGATTAAAAGAAAAGTTTGAACCAATAAACGCTCAAAATTTGGGGATTTATGTTTGTGGACCTACTGTATATAGTTATGTTCATTTGGGTAATTGCAGAACTTTTTTGTCATTTGATACCATAGTTAGATATTTTAAATTTCTAGGGTATAATGTTCGGTATGTAAGAAATATTACTGATGCAGGACATTTAGAAAACGATTTAGACGAAGGAGAAGATAAAATATCAAAGAAAGCTAGACTAGAGCAGGTTGAGCCGATGGAGATAGTTCAGAAATATACAGTAGATTTTCATAACGTAATGCGAAGCTTTAATGCTCTGCCGCCTAGTATTGAGCCAACTGCCACTGGTCACATTGTTGAGCAAATTGAAATGGTTCAAGAAATTTTAGATAAAGGGTTGGCTTATGAGTCGAATGGATCTATATATTTTGATGTTCTTAAGTACAAGGAAGAAGGTGGAGATTATGGAGAGTTGTCCGGTAGAGATGTTGATGAATTATTGTCTGGGACAAGAGAATTGGAAGGTCAAGGAGAAAAAAAGAATTCGTTTGATTTTGCACTATGGAAAAAAGCATCACCAGAACATATAATGAGATGGCCTTCGCCATGGAGTGTTGGATTTCCAGGATGGCATTTAGAGTGTTCAGTTATGGGAACGAAATACCTTGGGGAGCAATTCGATATACATGGAGGTGGAATGGATTTGAAATTTCCGCATCATGAATGTGAAATTGCACAGGGAAAAGCAGCGAATGGAACAGCTCCTGTCAACTATTGGATGCATGGTAATATGCTCACGCTCAATGGACAGCGAATGAGTAAAACCACAGGTAACACATTGTTGCCAGGTGAATTGTTTTCTGGAGATAATGAATTATTGGATAAAGCATACTCACCTACAGTGGTTCGTTTTTTCATGCAACAGGCTCATTACAGAAGTACATTGGATTTTTCGAGCGCTGCACTAAGCGCTTCTGAAAAAGGATTCAATAAATTAATGGCTGCGTTAAAGTTGTTAGGCGGGGTTGAATATAAAACAGGAGTTTTAGATGAAAGTGAAGATTCAAAAATTAATGAGTTGTGCCAGATGTGCTACAAGCATATGAACGACGATTTTAATTCGCCCAAAACTATTGCAACGCTCTTTGAATTAGTGGCAAAAATAAATACGTATTCTACTAATAATACAATTGGTAAAATATCGGAGAATACTTTTAAATATTTAAAAGATACATTTGAAGGGTTTGTTATTGATGTTTTTGGATTGGTACCGCTCATGGAAAATGATTCCGACAAACTGGATGGAACCGTTAACTTGTTGGTTCAAATGAGAGACAATGCCAAACAAAATAAAGATTATGCTTTGTCAGATAAAATTAGAGACAACCTAAGTCGAATAGGTATACAATTAAAAGACAGTAAAGAAGGAACAACTTATATAATAAAATAAAAGATGAATAAAATGATAAAATCAGGAATAACGAGTGTTTTAGTGGCGGCTAGTATGTTCACATTTGCACAAGAAGATACGTTTTCGAATAAAGAAGGGAGTGAATATAAATTCACTATGATAAAAGACATGGAAGCAACAGAAGTTCAGAATCAGGGTAGAACTGGAACGTGTTGGAGTTTTTCATCACTTTCATTTTTTGAATCTGAACTAATAAGAAAAGGAAAAGGAAAACATAACCTTTCTGAAATGTATATTGTTAGGAACGCCTATATTGGGAAAGCCGAAAATTTCTTAAGAATGTATGGTACTTTTACTTTTGGAGCTGGAGGAGCATTTCATGATATTCCTTGGGTTATAGAAAGATTTGGGATTGTTCCAGAATCAGTATATAGTGGATTGCAATACGGTATGGATTCACATTTACATTCAGAAATGGAAAATATTCTTTCAGCAATGATGAAAGAATTAGCTAAGAAACCACAACGAGGTACCTTAACACCTGTCTGGAAAACTGCTTTTACTGGTGTCGTAGATGCTTACTTAGGAGATTTACCTGATAATACAGAGGACTTTAAATTTACGCATGAAGGAAAAGAGTACACGCCAAAATCTTATGCAGATGAATTAGGTTTTAATATGGATGAGTATATCTCAGTTACTTCATATACTCATCACCCATTTTACAAGCCGTTTGTTCTTGAGGTTCAAGATAACTGGGCTTTGAAATCTTGTTACAATGTTCCTTTAGATGAATTCATGGGAGTAATGGAAGATGCAATTATGAATGGATATACTTTTGCATGGGGTGCAGATGTTTCTGAAAAAGGATTTTCTCCTGCTGATGGACTTTGTATTTTACCAGAAGATGAATCAACTATTCAAAAGAAAGGAAAGGATGCGAAATACTTTAACGAAGTAGGGGCTGAGAAAATTAGTAATGCATTTGTTCAGCCAGTTAAAGAAAGAGATGTTTCGCAAGAAGAACGTCAAATTGCTTTTGACGCACAAGAAACAACTGATGATCATGGTATGCACATAACAGGTGTGATTAAAGACCAAGAAGGGACAAAGTATTTCATAGTTAAGAATTCTTGGGGAAAAGATGTAAATAAAGCCGATGGTTATTTCTACGCTTCGTTCCCTTATGTAAAGTATAAAACAATGAATATCTTAATTCATAAAGATGCTTTAACAAAAGAGATGAAAAAGAAATTAGGAATTAAGTAAGTTAATGGAACGGTATTCGTACGGTTCTTTTTTTGCATGAAAAAGATCTTTATAGCCATATTTATTTTTCCAATTAAACTGTATCAATGGTGCATTTCTCCTTTTTTCCCAGCAAGTTGTCGACACACGCCAACGTGCTCAACTTATACTGTAGATGCAATGAATGAATGGGGAGTGCTAAAAGGTTTTTGGTTAGGGGTAAAAAGATTGAGTAAGTGTCACCCTAAGGGAACCTCTGGATATGATCCGGTTCCTAAGAAAAATCACGGTAACGGTTCAAAGCAAGACCTTGGCCATTATAAAATAGAAAGGATTTAGACAATGTTAAAAATAGACATGCATTCTCATATTATGCCAAAGCACATTCCTCAATGGGCTGATAAATTTGGTTACGATGGTTTTATACATTTAGATCACCACAAGCCAGGGTGGGCCAGAATGATGCAAGGAGAGAAGTTTTTTCGAGAGGTAAATGAAAATTGTTGGGATGGAGCGGTACGAATTAGAGAGTATCAAAAATTTGAGACACAAGTTCAGGTAGTTTGTACCATTCCTGTGCTGTTTGCATATTTTTCTAAACCGAAAGATGGGTTAGCTGTTTCACAATTTCTAAATGATGATCTTGCAAATTTAATTGCTAAATATCCGAAAAACTACATAGGATTAGGCACCGTACCTATGCAAGACCCTGAATTAGCTGTTCAAGAATTGTACAGGATAAAAGAAATTGGATTGGTGGGGATTCAAATAGGTTCAAACATCAACGATGAGAACTTGAATGAAGAGAAATTCCACCCAATTTGGAAGGCTTGTGAAGAATTAGGTTTAGCTGTTTTTGTTCACCCTTGGAATATGATGGGGAAGAAAAATATGGAGAAATACTGGCTACCTTGGTTAGTAGGGATGCCTGCTGAAACTGCTAGAGCGATTGCTTCAATGATATTTGGAGGGGTTTTTGAAAAGTTTCCAAAACTTAGAGTGAATTTTGGACATGCAAGTGGATCTTTTTTAGCTACTATTGGAAGAATAGAACATGGGTTTAATTGTAGACCTGACCTTGTGGCTGTGGACAATAAAGTAAGCCCAAGAGAGTCTTTAGGTAAGTTTTGGGTCGATTGTATAACACATGATCCATTATTGCTAGATTACACATTGAAGTTGCAGGGTTCAAATAGAATTACCTTAGGAAGTGATTATCCGTTTCCGTTGGGAGATCTAGAAATTGGAAAGTTTGTAACGGAAATGGGTTTAACAAAAGAAACAGTAGATAATATTTTTTGTAATTCAACACTTGAGTGGTTGGATTTAAAGAAAGAGCAATTTATAATATAAAAAGATGAAGTTAATTGTATTAGGAATTTTATTGATGTCAGCTTTTGCCGGTATGTCTCAAAAAGGATATTGGCAGCAGCATGTCGATTACACCATGAATATTGATATGGATGTCAACACCAATCGATTTACTGGGGAGCAGGAATTGGTTTACAAAAACAATTCACCCGATACATTGACAAAAGTGTTTTATCATTTGTATTACAATGCTTTTCAGCCCGGAAGTATGATGGATGCTAGGTCAAGAACAATACAAGACCCAGATCCGAGAGTAAAGGATCGTATTTTTCATTTAAATGAAGATGAGCAAGGTTATCAAAAAGTAAATTCCCTTACTCAAAATGGTAAAGCAGTTAAATATGTAATGGAAGGAACTATTTTGGAAGTTACTTTAGATAAGCCAATTTTGCCAGGAAAAACAGCAACGTTCAATATGGTTTTTGAAGCACAAGTTCCAAAACAAATAAGAAGAACAGGGAGAGATAATCACGAAGGGGTTCGTTATTCAATGACACAATGGTATCCGAAAATGGCTGAATATGATAAAGATGGATGGCATTCAAATCCCTACATTGGTAGAGAGTTTCACGGTGTTTGGGGTGATTTTGATGTTAAAATCACAATTGATAAAACATATATGTTAGGTGGCACAGGTTATGTTCAAAATCCGCAAGAAGTAGGTTATGGGTATCAAGATTCATCTAAGGCTCTGAAAATCCATAAAGGGCCTAAATTAATGTGGCATTTTAAGGCTCCGCAAGTGCATGACTTTGCTTGGGCTGCAGATCCAGATTTTACACACGAAACAGCTAATTTAAATAACGGTACGGTTCTACACTTTATCTACCAAGTAGATTCAACAGAAGAAAATTGGATAAAACTTCGTCCTTATGCGGTAAAGAGTTTTGAATATGTAAATGAAAACTTTGGTGTTTATCCGTATAAACAATATTCAATTATTCAAGGTGGTGATGGCGGAATGGAATATCCAATGTGTACTTTAATAACGGGAGAAGGAAGTTTTGGTGGTTTAGTAAGTGTTACTGTTCATGAGTCGATACATAGCTGGTATCAGGGGTTGTTAGCAACAAATGAATCTAAACACGAGTGGATGGATGAGGGCTTTTGTACGTTTGCGCAATACAAAACAATGGATCATCTATTCGAAAGAAATGCTATGAATCCATTGGCTCGCCAATACGGTGGATACATGAGATTAGCAAAATCTGACAATGCTGAACCTTTAACTACGCATGCTGATTTTTATAAATTGAATGCAGTGTATGGTAGTAATGCTTATTCAAAAGGCGCAGTTTTAGTGCAGCAATTAGGGTATATTATTGGAGACGATTATCTAATGGAGGGAATGAAACGTTATTATTATGAATGGCGATACAAACATCCAACTCCACAAGATTTTAAACGCGTAATGGAAAAAGTTTCTGGTATTGAATTAGATTGGTATTTTGAGCAATTTATTGGAACAATTAATACCGTGGATTACGGTATTAAAGATGTAGTCGATATAGGAGGTAAAACAAGCATTGTTTTAGAAAGAATCGGTGATATACCTATGCCTATAGATGTTGTTGTTACTTTTAAAGATGGATCAAAAAAATGGTACAATATTCCAATGAGAATTATGAGAGGAAGTAAAGGTAAGGATATGTATGGTATTGAGCGTATAGATAAAAAATCTTGGCCTTGGGTATATCCTGAATATAAATTCCTATTGGATGTTCCGATGAATCAAGTTGTTGAGATTGAAATAGACCCTTCGACGAGACTAGCAGATGTTGATAGAGAAAATAATGTGTATCCAAACTTGTCAGATCAAAATCCGGTTTTATTTGACGGAAAATAGATTAACTGTTCCAAAGAAGGTATTTAAATGAAAGGCTTAGAAGTCTGGGGTAGATAGGCCCGGGCTTTATGGTTTGTACAGCTATGGTACCTACACCTATAAAGTTTCTAAACAACCCAATGCCAACTTCTAATTCTATTCCAATAATCCATTCCTTGTTAAGGTTGTAGTCTATTCCGCCAATTGGGGCAACACCAAAACCAAAATCATCTCCTTGCCACATGCCGGTTCCTATTTGTGAGCCTCCTCTTAAGGACATCGTATAAAATATATCGGCGCCATATATAAAATCAAATTTATTTAAGGAAACTAATTTTTCAACTCCAAGATTGAAATTGAGTGGGACAAAATAGTACTCTCTTAGGTTTCCATTTTTGGAAGAAGAGATTGCTGATGAAACACCAAAACGAATGTATAATGCAGTGTCAATTTCATGGTGATATTCTGCCATATATCGTATTGTTTTCGGAAAAGGGTTGGAGTCATTTAAACTAACTCCGATAGTTTTAGCAACATTTGAAATACCAAAGCCAATTTTTTGTTTTGGATGAAAGATGGTATCTGTATCACTTTGACTTTCTATTTGAGTAGAAAATCCAGAAAGAATAAAAACAAGAAGTATAATCCTCATTAATTATAAATATGAAGTGTATTTGCTAATCCATCATAAATAGATTGATATTGTTGAAGGGAGTAGGTAGCCGGTCCATTTATAACTGCACCATCATATAATTGATACTGACTTCCATCACAATCGCAACTTATTGCCAAGTTAGTTGAGTCAACAGAAGCAGAGGCACATGGAGCGTTTACATCATAAGTACAATGCCTATCATAAATCATGAAAGTTTCAGCCGTCTGACGGTAAACAATTAATCCTTTGCTTCCTCCAGAAACATAAACCCATCCTCCAATTACATTTAAGTTGGTATATAAGGGCAGTGTTATATTAATATATAAGTCTATAGGGACATAAGGTACCCTGTTTTGGTTTTTATTACATGAAAAAATCACAACTAAGGAAAGCAATAAAAGACATGTAGATAATCTTTTTACCATTAGGTTTAATTTTTGATTGAAGTTCAAATTTAGTAATTTTACTACTCATTATGAATAGACTCATTAATATAATAACGATCTTCACATTGTTAATGTTGCCTCAATATGGTTTTACGCAAAATGACGGGCCAAGGAATAAAACATTTGAAAAAGCAGAAAAGAAGAAGGAAAAACAAAAGGGTAATGAGGATAAAGTTATAGAAAAACACCACAAGAGGATACAAGACAAGGAGACCCTGAAACGTATGAAGAAGACAAAGAAAAAAGCTAAAAGGCTTAAGAAGGGAAAATTTGAAGACCCGTTTTATAAAAAGTGGTTTAGAAAAAAATAGCAGAAGTTTACCGAAAAGTAGTTAGGATTAACCTTTAGTTCATTAAGTGTTTTTTTATCGAAAAGCTTATTATACATTTGATCCTAGAAGACCTAAACTTAAGATAACCGCAATTAGCTAAGATTTATTTGCTAAAAGATGTTAAAAATTGAGAAAGATTCGTTTCTTTGTCTGCTAGTTTAGAAAACTCATATTTTAATCAAACTGATTGAACGGGAGGTTTTCTAATAAAATTGAAGTGTTAAATTTAATTTAATCATATGTTAAAAAAAGTTACTTTATCATTCATTGCTTCTTTATTTGTTGCGTTTTCGGCATTTGCACAAGGATCTACTGGAGCCAGTATAAAAGGAAAGGTTGTTGATAAAAGTGGTGAGCCGCTTCCTTTTGTGAATGTTGCTATTTTGCAAAATGGAAACCTTAAGTCTGGTGCTACAACTGATTTTGACGGTAAATATAAAATTGCAAATATCGATGCTGGTAAATATGATTTAACTGTAAAGTTTGTTGGTTATAAGACCTATAAAATTGAAGGTGTTGTTGTTAAAGGTGGGCAGCTACTGCCAATGAAAGATATTGTTTTGTCAGAGTCGAGTGAGTTGCTTGAAGTTGTTGAGGTTGTAACTTATAAAGTGCCTTTAATTGATAAGGATGGAGGAGCTTCTGGTGGGACTGTAACAAGAGAAGATTTAGCAAGAATGCCAGGTCGGTCTGCAGCATCTATTGCTACTACAGTGGGTGGTGTTCAATCTGATGCAAATGGTAATATTACATCTATTCGTGGTTCTCGTAGCGATGCAACTTATTATTATATAGATGGAATTAAGGTTAGAGGGTCTTCTTCTTTACCTAAGTCAGCGATTGAGGAAGTGGCAGTAATTACTGGTGGTCTTCCTGCGAATTACGGTGATGCAACTGGTGGTATTATCTCGATTACTACTAGAGGTGCGTCAAGATTTTATTTTGGTGGAGTTGAAGTAGTGTCTTCTGGGTTTAAATTAGGAGAAAAGACTTATGGTTTAGATCATTACGGATACAATCTAATTGAAGGAATTGTAGCAGGACCTTTATTAATGAAGAAAGATAGTACTGGAAAGAAAACAGATCCTTTATTAGGTTTCTTTATTTCAGGAAATTTTACATCTGCTGTAGATTCTAGACCACTGGGCTTGCCACAGTATAGAATTACGGACTCAGCACGAGCTGAATTAACGGCAAATCCATTAAGACCAACTGGAACTGGTTTTGGAGCGTTCTATAATACAGATTTTTTAAATGCTTCTGACTTTCAAGAAGTGAAATTCAGGCAAAATGTTCCATCAAAAAATGCTTCTCTTGCTGGAAAAATTGATGTAAACGTTGGTCCAAATGTAAATTTAACATTTGGTGGTTCAGGTAGTTATAGTCGTTACTTAGCAGGGAATTGGGGTGGATCATTAATGAACTATGATAACTTTCCTTTGATTCAGTCTAGTAGCTGGCGAACCTATGGTAAGTTCACACAACGCTTTCAATCTATAATGGAAGAGGGTGAGGAAAGTACAGGAAGTGTTAAAAATGCTTTCTATACTATTATGATAGATTATTCTAAGAATAATTCTAAAACACAAGATGCAAAACATAAGGATAACCTTTTTGGATATGGATATGTTGGGAAGTTTGAAGTTGAACAAGAGAAATCATATGAGTTAAGAGATTTTAACGGAGATGGACAAATTGACCGTGTCCATAATGGATTAAATGATGTAGAGGTTACGTTTACGCCAGATACTTCAGATTTGGCGAATACTGAATTGGCAGCTATTACTAATCAATACTATACATTGTATAATGATGTCGTTGATAATTATGAGAACTTCACGCAGTTATTAGATGGTGGCGCTTTATTGAACGGGATGCTGCCGAACAGCGTTTATGGTTTGTGGACAAATATGGGTACGCAATACAATGGATATTCTAAATCAGATGCATCTCAATTTCGTGTTACTGCTCAAGGTTCTGCAGATATAGGCGATCATGCAATTGCAATTGGTTTTGAATACGAACAAAGAACTGATAGAAGTTTTTCTGTTAGCCCAGTAGGTCTTTGGACCCTTGGAAGATTATTAGCTAACAGTCATACGGATAATGGCAGAGCATTGGATGAAAGCGATTATTATGTTTCTCAGTTTGGAACATTTTCACAATATGATTTTGCTACATTGAGTGGGGCTAGTGATGAATATGTTGGAGGCGGAGAACAATCTTTTTTCGATTACAATGTAAGAAATGCACAAGGAATGGATCCTACAGGAACCGAGTATTTAAATATTGATGAATTAGATCCAAGTACTTTCTCATTAGATATGTTTAGTGCAGATGAGTTGTTAAATCAAGGTTCTAATTACGTTTCTTATTATGGGTACGACTATAAAGGAAATAAATCAAAAGATAATCCAACGCTTAACGATTTTTTCACTGAAACGGATGAGCTTGGAAACTTTACTCGTCCAATGGGAGCTTTCGAACCAATTTACATGTCTGGATACATAATGGATAAATTTGCATTTGATGATTTAATCTTTAACGTTGGTCTTCGTGTAGATAGATTTGATGCAAATCAACAAGTATTAAAAGATAAGTATTTATTGTATAGTTCAAGAACAGCTGGAGAAGTGTTGGATATCGACGGTGTTGAAGTTATTCACCCAGAAAATATTCCTGATAATGCGATTGTATATGTAAATGATATTGAGGACCCGACTGCAATTAATGGATACAGAGTAGAGGATACATGGTATAATGCAGTAGGGGCTGAAATTACTGATCCGTCAGTATTGGAAACAAGTGCCGGAATAGCTCCTTATTTACAAGATGGTGTAAATCCATCTGATAATATTTCACAAGATGTATTTGAAGATTATACTCCTCAAATTGTTGTTATGCCTCGTATTGCATTTTCATTCCCAATTTCGGATGAAGCTTTATTCTTTGCGCATTATGATATCTTATCAAAAAGACCAACTACAGGAAATCGTTTAAATCCTTTAGATTATTACTATATGAAAAACAGAAATGTTGTAGTTAATAATCCTGATTTGAAACCAGAAAAAACAATTGATTATGAATTAGGGTTTCAACAAGTACTGAGTAAAAGATCTTCTTTAAAGTTATCTGTATTCTACAGAGAGCAAAGAGATCAAGTGTCATTGATTAATGTTACTAATGCATACCCTCGTACATATAGAACTTGGGGGAACATTGATTTTGGAACAATTAAAGGTATGACAGTAGCTTATGATTTAAGAAGATCAGGTAATATTACATTAAGAGCTGCTTATACTCTACAGTTTGCTGAAGGAACAGGTTCAGATGCATCATCTTCATTGAACTTAATTAATTCAGGACAACCAAACCTTAGAACAATTTTTCCTTATAGCTACGATCAAAGACACCAGTTGACTGGAACAGTTGATTTTAGATACGGAGAAGGAAAAGATTACAATGGTCCGGTAATGGGAGGAAAACAAATCTTTAAAAATGCAGGTGTAAATATGGTTTTAAATGGTTCTTCTGGAACTCCATATAGTGCACAGGAGCAAATTAGCCCTGCAGCGCCATTAAGCCCTACTTCTGGAACGCTTGACGGGACTGTAAATGGTTCACGTAAACCATGGCAAGTTAGATCGGATATGCAAATTGATAAAAACATTATTTTAAAATTTGGTAAAGGAGAGGAGAAAACGAAATCTGCAAACTTAAATGTTTATTTATTGGTTAATAATGTTCTTAATACAATAAACATTACCAATGTGTATAGAGCAACAGGTAATCCTGATGATGATGGTTATTTGAATGCTGCTACATATCAAGCAGGTATTCAAAGCCAAAACGATGAAGCATCTTTCAGATACTTGTATGCATTGAAAGCAAATAATCCATACAATTTTGGAATGCCAAGAACTATTCGTATAGGAGCAAAATTAGACTTTTAAGAATTTATTATATTATAACATGAAGATTATGAATAAAATAACATTACTTCTAATAGCGTGTGTTTTCTTTGGGAATCATGCAAGTGCGTGGTACGACCATAGTAAGTCTACAAATGGAAATGATGGCGGTAAGCCAGAAAATTCATTTCAGCTAAAAGCGGCCAACTGTGCGCCAGCATCAACATTTGGATACCTAGAGTTTAATAATGTTAAAGCATTAATAGAGACAGGTGGTAGTATGTATCAAAACAGATCTACAAGTAGTGCTTCGTATGAGGTGCCAGTTGGATCTGGAGAAACAGTTATCTATGCAGGTGCTTTATGGATGGGTGGAGTTGATGTTAACAATCAGCTAAAATTAGCTGCTTTGACGTTTAGACAAGGAAATGATTTTTGGACGGGACCTTTATCTGTGACGCCAGGAACTGGTAATCCAGCAATTGCAATTAAAGATTATGGACCTGCAACAGTTGAGCCGGAAACTTGTCTTGAGTATGATAACTTTTACATTACAACAAAACAGGAAGTAACAGAATTTAATGGCTGGTATGAATGTACACAAAATGAGGATTGTGACGAGACAGAGGAATATGAAGGATATACAATTCCGAATAGTATTTTAAATTGGCCAGCTCATGGTGATATTAATAAATTTCAAGATTTTTATTTAGCGCCATTTTATGATAGAGATGGTGATGGACTTTACAACCCTGTTGGAGCTGGAGATTATCCTTGGTATGATTTGGATAATTCTGTTGATTGTAGAACAAGTCGTCAAGTTACCTTATTTGGAGATTACAACATGTGGTGGGTATTTAATGACAAAGGAAATATTCATACAGAGACAAATGGAGATCCAATTGGAATGGAAATTAGAGCACAAGCATTCGCATTTGCTACTAATGATGAAATTAATAACATGACATTCTACAACTATGAGATGATTAATAGGTCTACGCAAACTCTTACAGAGACATATTTCGCAGTATGGCTTGACCCAGATATTGGGTGTAGTGAGGATGATTACGTAGGTTGCGATGTTCAAAGAGGTTTAGGGTACCAATATAATGCGGATGCGATAGATAATGACGGATGTAATGGAACGCAAGCAATTGGCGCAAATCCTCCAGCAATTGGAGTTGATTTCTTTGAGGGGCCTTACCAAGATAATGATGGTATTGATAATCCACTTACAACTGATATTAGTTTAGCGAATGCTGACAAGGGAATTCCTTATGGTGGTTTAGGTATTGGTTATGGCGATGGTGTTATTGATAATGAACGTTTCGGAATGAGACGATTTGGATATTTCGATAGAAACCTACCTGCTAATATTTATGGAGATCCTAGCTTAGCAATTGATTTTTACAATTATATGCTGGGAACTTGGTTAGATGGTACACCTTATACTTATGGCGGTGATGGTCATGGAGGAACACTGAGTACTGATTACTGTTTTCCAGGAGATACTGATCCTTATGGATGGGGACAAGATGGTACTGTGATGCCAGATTGGACTGAGGTTTCTGAGGGGAATATTAAGTTTGACAGAAGATTTTTCCAAGCTGCGGGTCCATTTACGCTGCAACCAGGTGCATTGAATAACATTACATTTGGTGTAGTATATGCTAAATCAACATCTGGAGATCCTTTCCAATCAGTTGAATTAGTGAGAAAAGCGGATGATAAAGCGCAAGCGTTATTTGATAATTGCTTTCAAATTTTGGAAGGACCTCCTGCTCCTAATCTTGCAATTCAAGAATTAGAAAATGAATTAATTATTTTCTTAGAAGGAACTCAAAAAATTGAGACCTATGAAACTGTTGATCCATTAATTATTGCTTTAGGCGAGGGTTATGATAGCCTATATGTATTTCAAGGTTACATGGTTTATCAATTAATTGATGGAACGGTTAGCCCCTCTGAATTAGGTGACGTTGACAGAGCACGATTAGTAGCTCAATGTGATATTAAAGATGGAGTTGATCAATTAGTAAACTTTACATTTAATGAAGATTTTGGAGCAAATGAAGCAGAAGAAATGGTTGATGGAGAAGATAAAGGAGTAAGACATTCATTCCAGTTCTTGGAAGATGAGTTCGCATTAGGAGATAAAAAGTTAATAAATCATAAGAAATACTATTATATGGGTATTTCTTACGGGTATAATAACTACAAGCAGTTTGATGGTGTAACAGGACAAGAAAAACCTTACATCGGAAGTAGATTAAGTGTCTCAGGAACTCAAATCGCAAGTTTTGTTGGTATTCCTCACTCTCCTTCACCCGAATATGGTGGAACCGTGCAGAATAGTGTATATGGAGATGGACCGGAAATTACTAGAATTGAAGGCCGTGGAAATGGAGGAAATATTCTTCAATTAACTGAAGAGTCTGAGGCAGATGTAGTTGCTAATTACACTCCAAAAGAAGTAACTTATGCCGGTGGTTCAGGACCAATTGATGTTAAGGTTATTGATCCATTAAATGTTCAAGCAGGAGATTATATATTGACAATTCTCCCTGATGGAAATCCACAAGCTGGTTCTACTCAATTGGATAGTTCGAAATGGTATGTAATTAATACTGCTGATCCTTTAGATACGATTCATTCTGAACAAACCATAGAACTTGGAAATGAGCAATTAATACCAGAATGGGGAATATCTATTAATATTCAACAATATAAGTATGAAGAATTGTCTCCAAATGTATTTACAACAGAGTTGATGAGTTCTGAAGTGGTATTTGCTGATTCATCTAAAAGATGGTTAACTGGTGTGGAAGATGCAGATGGTAATACTTCTCGAAATTGGATTCGTTCAGGTACGTCAAGTGAAGATTGTGACGCGGCAGCATATCCTGATGCATGTTGGTCTGAAAGTGCAGCTACTGGACAGGTTGGCGATCCTTGTATATATAACGACTTCATAGGGGATGATGATCTTGAAATTTGGGAAAAAGTTGTAGAAGGAACTTGGGCGCCATTTAAAATGGTAGCAAATCATGATTGTAAAGATATGCCTGTTAGTTCTGATATGACAGGTGGACAAGGGGCTGTTAAATTAAGCCAATTAAGTAGTGTAGATATTGTAATTACTTCTGATAAATCAAAATGGTCTAGAGTTGTAGTATTAGAATCTCAAGATAATAGTAATTTATCTTGGAACGGAACGACAGATAAACTGATGCCGAAAAAACTGCCTTCACTTGGTAAAAATGGATTGCCTGATGGTGACGGTACTGGAATGAGCTGGTTCCCAGGCTATGCAATTGACTTGGAGTCAGGAGAAAGATTAAATATGGCTTTTGCTGAGGATTCTTGGCTAGGTAACGAAGGAGGGAAAGATATGATATTCAACCCTTCTGCGAATATGCGCACAGGTTTCGGAGATCCATTATTTGGAGGGAAGCATTATGTTTATGTATTCAAAAACTACAGAAAGGAACAGCCTGTTAGTAGTCAGTTTAGTACAAATATGCCTGCATATGATGAATGTGCATTTATTAGAAGTAAGATAGTTGACAATACTAACCCAAATGCTGGAGATATGTTAAAAGTATGGAGAGCTTGTATGTGGGTTGGTATACCTATGTTGTCTGAGACTGCAGTGGGCTTAGCTGATGAGTCGGACCCATTTTCTTATATAGAAACAGATGTTAGAATTAAAATTAGAGTTGCTAGTGCTTATGCGAAACATTCTATAAATGCGCAGCACTTTACCAATACTGGAGGAAGTGTTAATGATTGGTGTCCATTATATGAATTCAACATGGATAGTTTAGCGGTTACTACAGAAACATTTGTTCCAGGTGACAGTATATTATCTCTTATTAATGTTGTTCCAAACCCATATTATGCATATTCCAACTATGAGACCAATAGATTAGATAATTTAGTTAAAATAGTAAACCTACCGGATCAGTGTACTGTTAAAATTTATACTGTAAATGGGGTATTAGTTAGAACATTTAATAAGGACAACAACGTAACTCATGTTGAATGGAATTTAAAAAACTTTAAGAATATTCCAATTTCATCTGGATTATATTTAATTCATGTAGATGTTCCTAATGTTGGTGAAAGAGTATTGAAATGGTTTGGTGTGATTCGCCCTCCGGATTTAGATAATTTCTAGGAGTGTTGATTAGATTGAAACGAATTATTTGTTAAATAAGAATAGATATGAAATTAAGTAAAAGTATTAGAATCAGTTTAGTAATAGCAGGAATGCTTGTCGCTTCACTTCCTACATTTGCTGGTAATGAAGATAGAGCTGGATCGGCTGGAGCTACAGAGTTATTAATAAACCCATGGTCACGTAGTTCATCTTGGGGAGGTGCTGGAGTTTCTTCAATTAAAGGTTTAGAGGCATTATATTCGAATGTTGCAGGCCTGGCCTATGCAGATAAAACGGAAATTATATTTGCTAGAACCAACTGGTTAGGTGGTATTTCAGATATTGCGTTAAATGGATTTGGATTAGCACAACGGGTTGGTGAGAATGGTGTTATGGGGATTTCGATAATGTCAATGAATTTTGGCGATATTCCAATTACTACTACCGAATTGCCAGAAGGGAATATTGGTACATTTAAACCAGTTTTTACTAATATTAATTTGGCTTATGCAAGACAGTTTTCTTCTTCTATCTCAGGGGGGTTAAATTTGAAAGTAGTTTCTGAGGCAATTTCTAATGTTAAAGCTTCGGGTGTTGCTATTGATATAGGAATTAGATACGCAACAGGAGAAAATGATCAAATTAAATTTGCAATAAGCTTGAAAAATGTTGGGGCTCCTTTGGAATATAGTGGTGATGGTATCTCATTAGAGATGTTAAATCCGAATACTGGTATTCTTATTACTTCGGAACAACGTGTTTCTTCTTTTGAATTACCATCTTTATTGCATATTGCAGCTTCTTATGACTTCTTATTTGATGAATCAAATAAATTAACCATGGGATTTGTTTATACTTCGAACTCATTTTCTAAAGATCAATATAGATTAGGTGGAGAATACACTTTTAGTGGTATGAAGCAAGCTTACTTTATTGCAAGAGCTGGATACATATATGAAAATGGAATATTTGATAATGTAAATCGAACTAATTCTTTAACGGGCTTATCTGCTGGGTTATCTGTTGATTTTCCAGTTGGAAAGAATGAAACCATGATTGGTATTGATTACGGATACAGAAGCTCAACTTTGGGAGGGATCCACTCTATTGGTGGTCGTATCAACTTAAAATAAGAGATTAAATTATATAAGTAATAGAAAAGAGAGTCCTTTTGGGATTCTCTTTTCTGGTTTAAAGAACTCACCTCTGTTATGTCAAAAATTAATTACTATACTGAAGAAGGTCTTCAAAATCTGAAAGACGAAATTGAACAATTGGAAAGAATAGAACGTCCAAAGTTGTCCGCTCTAATTGGTGCAGCGATTGATCTGGGGGATCTTTCTGAAAATGCAGAGTATCATGCTGCGAAAGAATCACAAGGACTTATGGAAGCTCGTATTTCAAAACTGAAAAATGAGTTATCTATTGCCCGTTTAATCGATGATTCTAAATTGGATACATCTAAAGCCTTAATCTTATCTACTGTAAAGATTAAGAATATGAAGAACGGAATGGAGGTGGAATATACATTAGTTGCTGGTAATGAAGCTGACATAAAACTTCGTAAAATATCTATAGATTCACCAATAGGGAAGGGGTTGTTAGGTAAATCGGTTGGAGATATAGCACCAGTTGAAACACCTAATGGAATCATGGAATTTGAAATTATCTCAATTTCACGTTAATTAAATTACCATGAGTTCTATTTTTTCTAAAATTGTAAATGGAGATATTCCTTGTTACAAAGTGGCTGAAGATGATAAGTTTTTAGCTTTCTTAGATGTAAATCCGTTGGTTAAGGGCCACGTTTTGGTTATACCTAAGCAAGAGGTAGATTATATTTTTGATTTAGAAGATGATTTGCTTGCAGGATTAAACCTATTTGCAAAAAAAGTGGCTATAAAGATGAAAAGGGTTTTACCTTGCGATCGGATTGGTGTTACCGTTATTGGACTTGAAGTGCCGCATGCACATATTCATTTAATTCCTATAAATAGTGTTGCTGACATGGATTTTTCTAAACCTAAAAAGAAATTTGATAGCTCAGAATTAGAGAACATTGCTAAAAGTATTTCAGAAGCTTAAATCTTATTTTGTTCTATCTGGATTATCCTTAACAAAGGAACCCCATCCTGAATAGTTCTTTTTACCAGAGTCCGGTTTTCCTGCTTGAAAGTGGTGACATACGGCTGCTGCTAGTCCATCTGTAGCATCTAGCTTTTTTGGTAACTCTTTTAGTTTTAATAGCGATTGCAGCATTTTGGCTACCTGCTCCTTGCTAGCATTTCCATTCCCAGTTATTGCTTGTTTAATTTTCCGAGGCGCATATTCTTGAATTGGCAAATCTCTAGTCAGAACGGCGGCCATAGCAACTCCTTGTGCTCTTCCTAATTTAAGCATGGATTGAACGTTTTTTCCAAAAAAAGGAGCTTCAATAGCAACTTCGTCTGGAAGGTATTCATCCACTAAAAAACTTACTTTTTCAAATATCTTTTTCAGCTTTAACTCATGGTTTTCAAGTTTATGTAAATGAATTACACCTGTGCTTATCATTTCCATATTATTTTTTCGAATACGAATAATGCCATATCCCATTGTTGTGGTCCCAGGATCTAAACCTAAAATTATTTTGTCGGAAACTATCATCAAAAGTTTAAATTTGCATCTATCAAGCGAGTAAAAATAAATAAGATTCTAATACGTATACTCCAAATTTCAATATTTGTTGGAGCGGGGTACGTTATCTATTCGGAATTGCTGAAAAACAAAGAGAGTTTAAATTTCGATGGAGTAGAGAACAACCTAAAATCGTTTAACGGAATTATTATCCTCATAATCGTTTTTATTGGACAGTTTATTAATTGGTGGTTAGAATCCTTAAAGTTTAGAGCACTTATTTCAAAAACAGAAGCAATCAATAAATGGGATGCTATAAAATCCGTATATGCTGGTAATGCTATTGGAGTTTTAACTCCAAATAAAGTAGGAACATTTGTTGGCAGAGCATTGTGCTTAAAAGAGAAAGATACCGTTTCTGTTATCTCTTCAACTATGCTGGGAAACGTTGCTCAATTAACAACGACTGCTTTATTTGGCTTTATTGGCTTTTTAATTATTGTTTCTTTTGGAACGCAACTTAATTTTATCAACCAGGGTTTTCCCATATTTGCATTGTTGGCCTCTTTTATATTAGTTCTTTTATTGGGAGCTTTATTTTTATACCCTTCGTTTCTATATAAACTTGCCTTAAAGCTGCCTTTCATAAGTAGGTTTGCCGAACGAATTAGTTATTTCAAATATTTTAACAAGCATGAATTATTTGCTGTTCTAGCTTTTTCTATCCTTAGGTATATTGTTTTTGCATTTCAGTTTCTTTTATTATTGAAGCTTCTTAATGTAGAGATCACAATTATCTCACTCTGTACCTTTATTTGCGTATTATATATGATTGTTACGTTTATTCCATCTCCTTTTATGGGTAATTTAGGGACAAGAGAAGCTGTTGTGCTTCTTCTATTGGCAAACTATAACAGTACTGCAGAGGTATTATCAGCATCAATTATTCTTTGGGTAATAAATATTGCTTTTCCTGCTATTGTGGGGAGTTTAATATTCTTGTTTGATAAAGTCAAATTTAAAACGCGTCTATAGTGATATATGTTCATGGGATATTGATAGTTATATTTTCGATCTATACGGGTTGGATGCTGGCTTTAATTTTCGGTTGGCTAAGACTGAATAACAATAAAAGAACTTCCTCAAATACACGTAATAGTTTATCTGTCTTAATTCCCTATAGAAATGAACAAGATAATATTCCTCTACTACTGAAATCTTTATCAGATTTACAATATAGCATAGAGGCAGTTGAGTTTATCTTTATTAATGATCATTCAGTAGATAATAGCGCTGAGACATTGATGCTAGGGTTGTTGAATTTCCCCTTTCCGTATAAATTAATATCGCTAGAGGAAAAAATTTTTGGTAAAAAAAGAGCCATTGAAGCAGGAGTTATAGAAGCTGCTCATTCAGTAATTGTTACAACAGATGTTGATTGTATACATTCCAAAAATTGGTTGCAAGAAATTAACATATTGATCGACTCAGGAAGTGAGTTCATAATTGCACCAGTAATAAATAAAAAAAGGCCAGGGCTATTGTCCAATTTGCAACAAATAGAAACTCTTTTACTTGCGGGCATCACTGTTGGTTCTACTAAATTAAAAACTCCGCTATTGTGCAGTGGTGCAAACCTGAGTTACACAAAATCATTGTTCAATAAACTACAACCATACAAGAATAATTACAATACATTGTCAGGGGATGATATGTTTTTTCTTGAAAAAATAATTAGGAAAGATGACTGTCATGTTGAAATATGTGCAAATTCTATTGTGGAAACAGAGGGGGCAAAATCATTTACTGAAATGGTTTCTAGATCGGTGAGATGGGCTTCAAAATCAAGTAAATTAGAAATGTCTTTATCTACTGTTTTTGGAGCTATTGTTTTGATTATTAATTGTTCTATCCTATTTATGACAGTACTTATAATTTTGGATATCGATAGCATTGTTTTTTTCATTAAATTGTGTGCCGTTAAAACAATTGTAGATGTATTGTTTTTAGTTTTATTGGCAAACAGGTATGGCAGATATCAAACGATAATCTACTTCCCAATTATGGTAGTTTTTTATCCTTTTTATTTGTTCATAGTATCTTTAGCGACATTTTTTTCTTCTCCAGGTTGGAAAGGAAGGTGAAAAGTAAATGAAAGAGATCAAGGAATATAAAAGAAAAGATTCAATGTATTTTGAAGCTTGGAGAAAGCTTAAAAAGAACCGAACAGCTATGTTGGGGCTACTAATCATCTGCGTTGCTATTTTCATATCTGTTTTAGGAGCTAATATAAGACCTGATGCTACAGAAGATGCTAATAATCAGAATTCACCAATATCGAGAAAAGCACCAGGGTTTAAAGTTACTCAACTATTAGCAAGGAAAAATAGGGAATTTGAAGATGTTGGTTTTTTTGGTAAATTATTTTTTGGATACGAAGAAGCAATATATAAGAGTTATCCAATGTATGGATACAAGTTTGAAGGCGGGGATATTGTTATTGAAGAATATACAGGCTTTGAAAATGAAAAAGGATACTCACCTCAATATCAGAGCTACGCTTTAGCTGAAGTGCTATACCCACTTTCTATTTCTAAAGAGCAGAAGTTTAAAATAAACCTCAATGGTACTATAACTATATGGTTGTTGGATGGTACTGAAATAATCAAAGGGATTTCGGAAATGAGAGATGAAATTGTTGCAAATAATATCGTTGAGCAAACATTTTATTTTGGTACAGATAAATTAGGACGAGATATGTTAAGTCGTCTGATGGCTGGAACTATTATTTCACTATCTGTAGGGTTAATTGCGGTTATTATTTCATTGATAATTGGATTGTTGCTAGGGTCTTTAGCAGGGTTTTACCGTGGTTGGGTGGATGATTTGATTATGTGGTTTATTAATATGGTCTGGTCTATTCCTGGCCTTTTACTTATT
>Ga0209495_1000824_pt1 | contig 22613 bp, 21 predicted proteins | sample EN1Hudsemesocosm_FD_184629 | JGI IMG/M metagenome (GOLD analysis project Ga0209495, IMG submission 184629) | Methane-oxidizing microbial communities from mesocosms in the Hudson Canyon - EN1E Hudson Canyon (SPAdes) (version 2) | ecosystem: Environmental > Aquatic > Marine > Cold seeps | place... | reverse complement strand
GCAGGGTAGCTGAGTATATTAAAAATGAAGAGGCTTTTTGTTTTACCTATGGAGATGGTGTCGGCGATATGGATATTGGCGCAACGATTGAATTTCATAAGCAACATGGTAAACAGGCGACATTAACCGCTACTTATCCACCGGGACGTTTTGGCGCACTGGATATTCATAATGGACAAGTTAAAAATTTTAAAGAAAAGCCTAAAGGTGATGGAGCCATGATTAATGGTGGTTTTTTTGTACTGTCGCCTAAAGTGCTAGAGCGAATTACTGGTGATGACAGTGTTTGGGAGCAGCTACCATTAAATGGTTTAGCAGAAGATAATCAATTAATGGCTTATGAGCATCATGGTTTTTGGCAACCAATGGATACACTTAGAGATAAAGTATATTTAGAAGAGCTTTGGTCTGAAGGTAACGCTCCTTGGAAAATTTGGGAGTAAAACGATGGTTAATAAACAGTTTTGGAAAAATAAACGCGTTTTTTTAACAGGCCATACTGGTTTTAAAGGCAGTTGGTTGTCTTTATGGTTGCAAGATATGGGGGCAACTGTAAAAGGATATGCATTGGAACCATCAACTTCTCCGAGTTTGTTTGATGAGGCTAAGGTCGCGGAGAAAATTGAATCTGAAATTGGTGATATTCGTAATCTTGAGCAATTGCAAGCTTGCATGATAGCATTCAACCCCGATATATTAATTCATATGGCGGCTCAACCTTTAGTTAGATTATCCTATAAAGAGCCGGTAGAAACCTATGAGATCAATGTTATGGGGACGGTTAAAGTCTTAGAGGCGGCTAGAGAATGTCCAAACTTAAAAGCTATTGTTAGTGTCACCACAGATAAATGCTACGAAAACAAAGAATGGGTTTGGGGTTATCGTGAAGATGAGGCTATGGGGGGCTATGACCCTTACAGCAGTAGTAAAGGTTGTGCTGAGTTAGTGACCTCAGCTTATCGTCGCTCCTTTATGCAAGAGCAAGGCATTGGTTTAGCATCTGCTCGCGCAGGAAATGTAATCGGTGGTGGAGATTGGTCTGATGATCGCTTAATTCCTGATATTTTAAACGCATTCGAAAAAGAGCAGGCCGTTATCATCAGAAACCCTAAATCGACACGCCCTTGGCAGCATGTTTTAGAGCCTTTATCGGGCTATTTAGTATTAGCGCAGAATCTATATGAAGACCCCCAGGCCTATGCAGAAGGTTGGAACTTTGGCCCAAAAGATGAAGGGGCGAAACCTGTTGATTGGATTCTTGATGAAATGGTTGAACAATGGCAAGGTGATGCTAGTTGGCAATTAGATGATAATGATCACCCACATGAAGCAGGTTTTTTAAAGCTAGATATATCAAAAGCAAAAGCCAGATTACAATGGCAACCGACATGGCATCTTGAAGAGGCGCTAGAGCGTATTATTCAATGGCATCAAGCGTGGCTTAATAAAGACAACATGCAATATATTTGCCTGACTGAAATAAATGACTATATGCGAGATATGAATAATGAAAACAACTGATTCACTAAGAAAAGATATTGCAGTATTAGTTAAAGAATATGCTGCATTGCAATATGCTGAAAAGGAATTTATACCAGGTACAAGTGTTGTTCCACCATCTGGTAAAGTTATGGGTGAAACCGAACTTCAATACATGGTTGAAGCCTCATTAGATGGTTGGTTAACTACTGGTCGATTTAATGATCAGTTTGAAAAGGAACTCGCTGAATTTATTGGTGTGAAGCATCTTATTTCGGTAAATTCAGGTTCATCAGCTAATTTGGTTGCATTCGCGACATTAACCTCTCCAAAATTAGGAAGCAGGGCAATTCAAAAAGGCGATGAAGTCATTGCTGTTGCAGCAGGCTTTCCTACAACTGTTAATCCAGTCGTACAATATGGCGCCATTCCTGTTTTTGTTGATGTGGATTTAAAGACACATAATATTGATGTCGATCTTATTGAGGCCGCTATTTCGCCTAAAACAAAAGCTATTATGCTGGCTCATACTTTAGGTAATCCATTTAACCTGAGCAAGGTCAAAGTGATATGTGAGAAATACAACCTATGGTTAGTGGAGGATTGTTGTGATGCGTTAGGTGCTAAGTTCGATGGCAAAGCGGTCGGAACTTGGGGTGATATAGCAACATTAAGTTTCTACCCTGCTCACCACATTACAATGGGTGAAGGCGGTGCGGTCTTCACCAATAATAGCCAGCTAATATCTATTGCCGAATCATTTCGTGATTGGGGGCGTGATTGTTACTGTAAGCCAGGCTGTGATAATACCTGCGGCACTCGATTTAACCAGCAGCTTGGATCACTGCCAGAAGGTTATGATCATAAATACACCTACTCACATTTAGGCTACAACCTTAAAATAAGTGACATGCAAGCTGCTTGTGGAGTCGCTCAGCTACAGCGTGCGCCAGAATTCATAAAAAAACGAAACGAAAACTTCGAATATTTAAAAAATAGATTGTCGACACTTTCAGACTATATCGAATTTACAGAAGCGACAGAAAACTCAACGCCATCATGGTTCGGTTTCCCTATCACAGTAAAAGAATCCTCGGGTGTTAGTCGTGTAGATCTCACTAAATACTTAGACCAAAATAAGATTGGTACGCGTCTTTTATTTGCAGGAAATTTAACCCGCCAACCTTACTTTGAAAATATCGAATATCGAATCTCAGGTGAACTAACGAACACGGATATAACGATGAATAGCACTTTATGGCTAGGTATTTTCCCTGCATTAGGTAAAGAGCAGTTGGATTTTGTTGCTGAAAAAATGGAAGAATTTTTTGGAATTGGTTTTTAGTGTCCCTTAAAAAAGAAATGCCAAGACTTTTATTATTTGGCGGTAACGGGACAATTGGAAGATCGATTCGCACTAAATTCCAAGCACATGGGTGGGAAGTTATTGTTATAACAAGAGAGTCTTCTCAAGATAAAAATATCATTCAATGGAATCCGCTGGATGAGAATACAAATATTGAGATTTCTACTATATTTGAAAAAACTTCCCCTTTTGATGCGGTATGCTGGGCACAAGGAATGAATTTAAGTGATGATATTTATTCGTATGACATTAATTCTCATATGGAGATGTATATGGCTAATGTAGTCTATATTTTGAATTCATTAAATATATTGCTGCTATCAAATGCTATAAAAAAGCCAGCTAAATTTTGCGTACTTAGTTCTATTTGGCAAAATATTAGCAGACAGAATAAGCTTTCATATTCCATTACAAAGTCAGCACTGCAAGGGTTGGTTTTGTCTTTAAGTAATGATTTAGCAAAAGATGGGCATTTAATAAATGCAGTTTTACCTGGCGCTACTGAGACACCAATGACTCGAGCTAATTTGAGTAGGGAACAAATATCTAAAATTGAAAACTCTACTCAATTCGGACGATTGGCGGCATTAGATGATGTTTCTAATAGCGTGTTCTCATTGTGTTCAGAAATAAATACAGGCATTACAGGTAATTTTGTTACTGTTGATTTAGGATTTTCAAATGTCAGAAATATTTAAGATTCGTTCAAGCCTAAAAGATTATGATGTGGAAATCACACTAGGTGGCGTTGTTGCTTTATTAGAGGAGTGCTCTTGGAATGTAGTTGTCGATAAAAACGTACATTCTCTTTGGCCATCCTTAAATTTAAATACACCTATTATTGTTGAGGCGCTTGAAGGTAATAAAACACTGGATACAGTGGGTTATCTCATTGAGTCATTAAGGGAGCAGGGAGTCTCGAGGGGAGAAGCTATTTTAGCGATAGGGGGAGGGATTATTCAAGATGTATCTACCTTTTCTGCTTCATCGTACATGAGGGGGTTGCCTTGGGTTTATGTGCCGACTACATTACTTGGAATGACTGACTCATGTATCGGTGGGAAATCTTCAATTAATGTAGGGAAATATAAAAATATAGCAGGAAATTTCTACCCCCCTGAAAAAGTAATTGTTGATGTGAATTTTTGTAAGACCTTATCAGAACAGCAACTAGTAGAAGGTCTTTGTGAGGCAGTAAAAATTTGTTATGCGCATTCGGCTGAACGACTTGATCAATATTTAGCCATTGTTGGTGAAAGCGAACTACTAAGTGGAATCAATTATGAGCAAGTTGTTACTTTGAGCTTACTCGCAAAAAAAGAATTCATTGAAGAAGATGAGTTTGATTTAGGCATCAGGTTACTACTTAATTTTGGACATACCTTTGGTCACGCTCTAGAGGGTGCAAGTGATTTTGCAATAAGTCATGGTATTGCCGTAGGACTAGGAATGATATCGGCTTATAAGCTTTCACAAAGTCTTGGTTTGCTAGGCACAGACAAAACTAGGGTTGGAAAGCTTTTATCCCATGTAAGTACATTACTAGAGAAAGACGATAATTTATCAAGCATTATAAAAAGTATTGACATGAGCGATGCGTTAGAAAAATTTAAGTCAGATAAAAAACATGAGCCCCAAAATTTCCTTGCGATCCTTTTTGATCAAGAAAACAATTTAGTAAGGCATAAGTTTGCTAAAACAACGCAACATGAAAAATTAATTTTAGAAGCGTTTAATTTTTTACGAGTATATAAAAATGAAATATAGCTATATCAAATAGCTGGCTGCCTAGTATAGTTCGGGTATTTCCATTGTTTCTTCGTCGAGGGTGGGTATATTATGCGTCTAACGGAAGCTTTAGCAGAGGCTTAGATTATGCAGTAGGTCTGGGCAATATCATATATCAATGGCAGAATTTTATCCTGAAGGTAGAGAGTTATTAATCGTTGGTGGGCAAATATTTAGAGAACGGTAAACTCAGGAAAAATGCCATTCAATAAGTTGATGGCGAACCCATTGCAGGAAAACTTGCTGCGTACCTTCACTTTGTAAAGGTACGCAGAATGCTTCTCATAAGCGCCCCTTAGCTGAATGATAATGGCGACAGGAAGTCCCTGTTTTTGTGAATTAGGACGGCGCGCACCACAAGATCAACGTTTTGTCAGCGAGGATTTTATTTTCCATTGATAGGGTTAAATCCTTCTCCTTTCAGGCGAACAAGTGTATCTCAAATGTTACATTAATAAATGGATTATCGTTATGGCAGACATACAGTTTTCAGTATCGAATATCATTTTGATTAGGTAACAAATATAAATACCAAGTGTTAATAAGGGAGGCCCTAATTAAACAATTTTTTTGGGTGCAAGGGTGTTTTTGTTTCATGATCGGTAAAATAAAAGATGATAAAAAATATTTGGGACATTAGATTGAAGTAAATCCAAATTATTTTTAAACACTATCTAGTAGGGGTATTCACTGCGTATTCTAACTTTAAGTCACCAAGCTCTATAATCCATACCCTTTTTTTATAGAAGGTGGTTGCTTAGTGAGAATGGCCTTAATCGAATGTTTTTCTGCGTTAAAATGAATTTTTTAGTTTACTGTGGCTATAATGTAGGTTCTGATGAACCGTATGAAATTAGAGGTATTGAACATATTGTGGGGAATTATTTCAAGATTGAAGTTAAAACTCAATTTCCTTTATTAGATCAGGTTGATAGGTATATGTCTTCAATTGGTAAAGTAAAATTAGATTTCGTGAATAAGGTTTATATTGAGAAATCAATAGAATTAAATGTTGAGTAGTCATGTGAAAAATATAATTTCTTCAAAGAAATTCAAGTATTTAGTCGTAGGTGGTTGGAATACGGTTTTTGGTTATTTTGTTACTATTGCGCTATTTTACTTATTACGAGAAAATTTTAATATAGTCCAAATTGGGATATTAAGTAATATACTTGGGATAAGCATGTCCTTTAGTACCTATAAGATTTTTGTTTTTAAAACAAAAGGAAACTGGTTAAAAGAATATATAAAATCATATTTAGTTTACGGAATTTCTGCAATAATAAGTATATTTTTATTGTGGGTTTTGATTGAACTTCTAGAATTAAATATATGGATAGCTCAAGCATTGTCAATGATTACTACAGTAATACTATCATACATAGGGCATAAAAATATAACATTTAATGATAGTTCTGGTACGCATTATAATAGGCATATCAATTACTGGTATTTATTATTATGTGTTGAGTGTGTGTTTGTTATCTATGCTGTATTGTTTTTTAAAATAAATGCATACTTGCCACCTCCCTTTTTTTATGTGATTGATGATACGTATATGGATTTTTTCCATACCAATTTTTGGGCATATAACGAAGATAGATATATAGAATGGAAATCTATTTATCCAGTTTTTATTTTTCTAATTTCAAAATTAATTACACTAGAAGAGTGCGCTTATAGTACTAGCTTTTATTTGCGCGCATGCTCTATATCATCAATTTATTATTTGTTTTTATCATATTTTATTGGTGTATTATATTGTACGGCCATTATAGCTAAGGAGGTATTAAGAAAAGAAGAGACAGTGCCTTATTTGAAAATTTTCTGTGCAATTTTCATGGTCATTTTATTCAATATCCATGGGTTTTATGCTTTAGAAAGAGGGAATTATGTCGTAGTCGCCTTTATGCTTCTAAGTATGGCTATTTATTACAATAAAAAAATCATAATTACCGCCATTCTTATGACTTTAGTAATAAATATAAAACAGTATTTAATATTGTTAATTTATGGTTATTTTTTAAAAAAACAAACCCTGAAGCTTTTGGTAGTATTTTTCTCAATTTCATTGCCTAGTCTGATAGCGCTTTTATTTATTAGAGAAGATTATTATGGGTTTATTTTAAGAAATATGACTGATTTTTCTAGTTCTGGTAATATGTCTAAATTACAAATGATTTTTAATACCGTATCTATTGATTCGTTTAGGAAGTTTTTAACTAACCCAGTTGTAAATTCAGCATATTATGAAAATAATAAATTGATTTTCAACTTAACAATAGCGATTAGTATCATAGCTAAGATGGTTTCTCTAGGCGTAATTTTATTATTATTTATTAAAAATAATATTTTAAAAGAAGATTTTATATTATTTTCTATCCTTGTTGCCTTATTTGTATTTACTGATAGTCCTGGGGCATACTCAACAATATTATTGCTACCATTTGTAGGTAGTCTTATAAAACTAAATAATAATTATATATTGATAAGTTTATTTTTAGTTTTTATCCCCTTGGAATTTCCTTTTATATACAACCCTGGTACGTATATAATGGAGTCATTCTTATCTTCAGAAACAGTAGAGTTTAGAACTTATTTAACTCTAGGAAGTTTACTTAGACCTGTTTTTATGATGATACTTTTATTTTGTTTATTTTTCTATCTACTTCAATTAAAAAAAGGTACACGTAATGAGTATGCATGATTTTTATCAATGCTGTTTAAAAAAATATAAGTTTATATTAGCTATGATAGCTATATCTACACTAGGGTTTTACTCGCTATCTTATATGTTAAGTAGCAAATATGAGTCACGAGCAATCTATGTACAAACATCGGTTGATAATGTGCCTCTTATGGGGTTGGGGACTTTATTAAAAGTTCTGCGCTATGATGCATATAATTTGCCTTTTTGTGAAAAAGATATGAAGTGTGAGAGAGAGTTGTTTAACTATATTAGAATAAGCTATTTGGATGATTCAATTATCCAAATTCAATCTTATGACAAAAATTCTAACCGTTCTCTGGCAACAATTAAAGAAGTACTTGCCTTAATTTCTAAATTAGATAGTACACTACTTGATTCACGTCATGATGCTAATAAAGTTAGATTAAATTCAGCAATTCAATTTATTAAAAGTTCCAGCGCCATGTTCAAGATTGAAGATAATTTTAATGAATTACTTCCTTTGTATCAGGGAGGGCGTATTTTAAAAGAAGCCACTTTACTTAGAGAAAAAGACAACAATAGAATTCTTTTAACAATGATTGGTTTTCTTTTTGGTATTTTATTATCTATTTCAGTGGTTTTTCTAAGAGGTTGTGATGAAGATTAGTATCGTTACTGCATGTTTCAATGAAGAAGATAATGTATTGGAATTGATCATGAGAGTCAGAAAAGTCATGAAATTAGACTTGCCTGAGTATGATTATGAGCACATATTTATCGATAACTCTTCTGATGATAAAACTGTTGAGTTGTTAAAAGAAGAAGCTGAAAACGATAAGCATATTAAAATCATTGTAAACTCTAGAAATTTTGGACATGTTAGATCTCCTAGTTATGCATTGCTCTATGCTAAAGGTGATGCAGTTATTTCGCTTGTCGCTGATTTACAAGATCCTCCAGAAATGATTCCTAAGTTTGTTAAAAAATGGGAAGAGGGTTTTGAAATAGTAGCTGCTATAAAAACCGAGAGTGAAGAAAAGGGCTTAATGTCCAAGGTACGTAAAATTTACTATTCATTTTTAGATAAAATTTCTGAAGTACATATTTTTAAAAATTTTACTGGTTTTGGTTTATTTGATCAAAAAGTGATTTCAGCCATTAGACAAATGAATGATCCTTATCCTTTTTTTAGGGGATTACTTGCTGAGGCTGGCTTTAAAGTTTACAAATTGCCTTATAGTCAACCCATGCGCTTTAAAGGGATAACTAAAAATAATTTTTATAGTCTCTATGATATGGGCATCTTAGGTATTATATCAAACTCTAAAGTACCATTACGAATGGCTATTTTTATTGGTTTTATGGCTGGAGTATTAAGTTTTATTATTGGTTTTACTTACTTACTTCTTAAGCTAATTTATTGGGATGAAATGACCATTGGTCTTGCTCCAATAGTTATAGGTTTTTCTTTTATGTTTTCAATATTATTGTTTTTTATTGGAATAATTGGAGAGTATATTGGGGCTATTTATACTCAGGTACTTAATAGGCCTTTAGTTTTTGTTAAAGAAAAAATTAATTTTGACTAAAAATTTTTTAATATCAGATTATAACTAATGAAAAAAATAGCTATACTACAATCGAATTATATTCCATGGAAAGGCTATTTCGATATGATTGCCGCTGTCGATGAATTTATTCTCTATGATGATATGCAATATACACGGCGTGATTGGCGTAATCGTAATCAGATAAAAACACTTAAAGGATTACAGTGGTTGACTGTTCCTGTCCAGGTGAAGGGAAAATATAATCAAACGATTAGAGAAACAGAAATAGACCTACAAGATTGGGGTAAAAAACATTGGGGAGCATTGCTCCAAAATTATAAAAACACACCCTATTACAAAGAAATATTAGGACTTTTAGAGCCTATTTATTTACAGTCGCAATATACTCACTTATCGCACCTTAATAGGCAGCTAATTGAGATTATTTGTAATTATCTTAATATAACCACGAAAATAACAAATTCATGGGATTATCAGCTTATGGATGGCAAAACGGAAAGACTGGTTGATTTGTGTGTCCAAGCTGGAGGGGCTGAGTATATTTCTGGTCCAGCTGCCAAAGATTATGTTGAACCAAAGCTATTTGAAGATAAGGCCATTAAATTATCTTGGTTCGATTACTCTGGCTATAATGAATACCCACAGCTTTGGGGTGACTTTGAACACGGAGTCACGATTTTAGACTTACTGTTTAACTGTGGCAAAGATGCACACAAATACATGAAGTACGTAAACCCATGAAGCTTTCGATAGTAGCAACCCTCTACCAATCTGCACCTTACATCACGGAATTTTATCAGCGGGTTACGGGTGTGGCTAAGCAGCTTGTAGGTGAAGATTATGAAATTGTTCTGGTAAATGATGGGTCTCCGGATAACAGTCTTGAAATTGCCGTAAAGCTAACAGAAAATGATAGTCATATTGTCGTGGTAGACCTTTCTCGAAATTTTGGACACCACAAAGCTATGATGACAGGGCTGGATCATTCTAAAGGGGAAAGAATATTTTTGATAGACAGTGATCTTGAGGAAGAGCCAGAGCTGTTAAGTAAATTTTCTCAACAAATGAAAAATGATGTGTGTGATGTGGTCTATGGTGTACAAGAGCAAAGAAAAGGTAGGTTATTCGAGCGTTGGACTGGTTATTTTTTTTATAGTTTATTTAGAGTCATTACAGGATTAGCTTTACCGCAAAATGTAATTACAGCGCGATTAATGACGCAACGTTATGTAAATGCATTATTGCTCCATAAAGAACGCGAAGTATTTATGGCAGGTCTATGGCATATCACTGGTTTTGAACAAACCGCACAAATAGTAAACAAACACAGTAGTAGCGATACAACCTATACTTTTCGACGAAAAATATCATTATTAGTAAATTCCATAACATCATTTAGTAATGCACCTTTAATTACTATTTTTCATATCGGTATATCAATCTCCTTAATAGCTGTTTTTTATATAATTTATTTACTTATAAATTGGGCAATTCTTGCAACACCGCTCAGTGGCTGGACATCAGTAATGGCATCAATTTGGTTGTTGGGTGGGATGATTATTTCTTTTATAGGTGTAATAGGTATTTACCTTTCAAAAATATTTTCTGAAACTAAGCAGCGTCCCTACACAATAGTAAGGCAGATTTATGCAAAACAATCAAACTGATTTATTAACAGAGGTTTCTGAATACTACGCATCAAAGTTAAATCAACATGGTGAAACACCTCAAGGCGTGGACTGGAATGGCGAAGAAAGTCAAAACCTACGCTTTCAGCAGCTATGTAAAATTATTACGACAAGCTCTTTTTCCGTTAATGATCTAGGGTGTGGTTATGGCGCACTGTATGACCACCTTGATAGGGAATATGACCATTTTTCTTATGCAGGGATAGATATTTCTGAGGATATGATTAAAACTGCTGAAAAACGTTATAAAGTAGAAAATAAGGCACAGTTCATTCATGCGGAAAAACCAAATAAAGTTGCGGACTTTGGCATTGCCAGTGGCATATTTAATGTCCGTTTAGGCCGTTCAGATGACGAATGGTTAGAATATTTAGAAGAGACTCTGAGTATACTTGAGCAAACCAGCCGCCTTGGTTTCGCCTTCAACTGCCTGACGTCCTATTCAGACGAAGACAAAAAACGCGGCTATCTTTATTACGCTGACCCTTGCGTGCTGTTTGATCTCTGCAAACGCCGTTATTCTCGCAACGTGGCGCTGCTCCACGATTACGGTCTATATGAGTTCACGATCTTAGTGAGGAAATAAATATGAAAACATCTCTGGTAATCTTTGGGTTTGGTGATATTGCCCAGCTTGCACACTTTTATTTCAGCTCCGATTCAGAATATGAAGTAGTCGCCTTTACGGTTGATGCGTCCCATTTGACGGAAACAACATTTTGCGATCTACCCGTCATCGCTTTTGAGGAAATATCAAATCACTATTCGCCTGAGCAATGCGAGGTATTTGTTGCCCTCAGCTACTCCAAACTCAATGCTGTTCGGAAGGAGAAATATCTAGCAGCCAAGGCATTGGGTTACCGAATAGCCAGCTTCATTAGTTCCCACTCCACCATCCTGAATGATGGACGTATAGGTGAGAACTGCTTTATTTTTGAAGACAATACAATTCAACCATTCGTCACCATTGGCAATAACGTCACGCTGTGGAGCGGCAATCACATTGGACACCACTCCACTATCAAGGATCACAGTTTCATTGCTTCGCATGTGGTTGTTTCTGGGGGAGTAGAAATAGGAGAGCAATGCTTTATTGGCGTGAATGCCACGTTGCGTGACCATATAAAAGTTGGCGAAAAATGTGTTATTGGCGCTGGTGCATTACTACTTAATGATGCAGAACCTGAGGGAGTTTATATTGGTGCAGCAACAGAACGCGCAAAAGTACCTAGTACGAGATTGAGAGGGATATGAGTAATAAGTGGCAAAAATTGGGCCTGCTGTATTGTCCTTCCGAAGCTAACCGGCACCCCAAACTTCTATCTCATGCAGCAAATCCTTTGCCCATTCACCTTGCTGGGGATGTATATAGGATTTTCTTTAGCGGCAGGGGTGTCGACAACCGGTCCTCTGTAGGAGCGGTTGATATCGATATTGTGAGACGTAAGGTTATTCAAGAACACTACCAACCTTTTTTTGAAAACGGACCCGAAGGTAGTTTTTATTCCGATGGAGTCAGTATTGGTAATTGCTATGAAGTCGATGGCAAATGTTTCATGCTGTTTATGGGCTGGCAAGCACCCAAAGGCAGTCACTGGAGAGGTGATATTGGGCGGCTTATAGTGAATCCTGATCTGACCCTAGAGTTAGATAGTGATATCGCCTTCATGGCATCAGACGAAGCAGATCCGATTAGCCTGTCTTATCCATGGGTGGCCGAGAATGAAAAGGGTGGCTTCAGTATGTGGTACGGGTCAACAGAAACATGGGATGCTGGCAATGGCGAGATGTTGCATGTTATCAACTTCGCGACATCGACTGATGGAAGTCACTGGACTCGCGAAGGTTTATCCGTTCCCTATGAACTGGACATCGCTCAAGCTTTTTCAAGACCTACGGTTGCACATAATGCTCAAGGTGGATTGGAAATGTGGTTTTCTTATCGCAGTGGTACTGGAGAAAAATATCGCATCGGCTATGCAGTAAGCAATGATGGCTATACCTGGGAATTGGCGTTAAATGATGTAGGCATTGATGTTTCTGTCGATGGCTGGGATTCAGAAATGATCGAATACCCATTTGTTTTTGATCACAAAGACCAGCGCTACATGCTGTACAACGGTAACGGATATGGCAAAACAGGCTTTGGCTTAGCTGTGTTGGAAGAATAAAATATGGGATATTTTTATATTTTAGGAACTATCGTTTGCACCGTTTATGGTCAATTAATACTTAAATGGCGTATAGGTAAATATGGTTTAATATCAGATGTATTTTTTAGATAAACTAATCTTTAACTTCCATTAGCTTTAAGCGTTCTAAAAATCCCGGAAAGGTCAAATGATACATATCTTAAAAAAATATTTTTTTAAGCATGCTTTTTTATTGTATTCCTATGTGTTAAATCTGGTTTTTTTTATTTTAGATTTATTGCCACATTTTTTGAGAGATTTGTTTTTCAAATTGAGTTTTAAAAAAATGGGAAAAAATGTACTGATTGATTATAAAACTTTTTTTAGGTATATGGGGAATATAGAAATTGGAAATGGTGTGTCTATAAATAGAGGGTGTGAACTTTTTACTTCTGCCAATTTAGGAGCAAAAATAATTATAAAAGATAATGTAGTCTTATCACCGAATGTGAAAATTTATAGTGCTGGTCATGATTATGGTTATTTAAATCTACCTGATACCTCATCTGATATTCTTATTAAAGAGCATGTTTGGATTGGAGCAAACAGTATCATTTTACAAGGAGTAACCATTGGGTCAAAATCGGTTGTTTCAGCTAATAGCGTCGTAACAAAAGATATTCCTCCTAATAGCGTAGTTGCAGGTATTCCAGCAAAAAAAGTTAAAGAGAGAGTCATTGTTGATAAATTATAATATTTTACTGTTCTCATTTTTATACGCCATATTTAATGTTGCAGGTGCATCTATAATTAAGAATAAATTAAATTCAGATGCGATTTCTACGATTGGTGAATTCTTTGTTTTTTTACTGGATTTAAGAATAATTGTAGCTATGTCATTAATATTTATATCAATGTTTTTTTCAATTAAAGTATTGTCTTTTGATAAGTTTTCTTCTGTAATTCCTGTTTTAACGGGGGTTAATTTCATGGTTACAGTTGCTGTTGGTTATATTTTTTTTAAAGATGAACTGTCGCTCATGGGGTATGTAGGAATTCTATTTATTATCCTTGGTATTTATCTGTTAGGAATAATTAAATAAATGATCCCATTTAATAAACCCTATATGACGGGACGTGAACTTTCTTATATTGCTCAAGCTCATGCTAAAGGACATTTATCAGGTGATGGCGAGTTTACAAAAAAATGCCACGTGTGGTTAGAACAAAAAACCGGTGCTAAAAAAGCGTTACTTACCCACTCATGCACCGCAGCATTAGAGATGGCGGCGATTCTCGCGGATATCCAGCCGGGGGATGAGGTGATTATGCCTTCTTATACGTTTGTCTCAACTGCCAACGCCTTCGTATTACGCGGTGGGGTGCCCGTATTTGTGGATATTAGGCCTGATACGTTGAATATTGACGAAACACTGATTGAAAAAGCTATTACTACTCGTACTAAGGCAATTGTACCTGTGCATTATGCCGGTGTGGCCTGCGAGATGGATACTATTATGGATATTGCCCTGAGGCACGATTTGTTAGTGATTGAAGATGCTGCCCAAGGAGTTATGTCTACTTACAAAGGTAAACCTCTAGGCACAATAGGTCATCTAGGAGCTTATTCCTTTCATGAGACGAAAAACGTCATTTCAGGTGAGGGCGGAGCTCTTTTGATTAATGATGAAAGATTTGTTGAGCAGGCTGAGATTATAAGAGAAAAAGGAACCAATAGGAGTCAGTTTTTTCGAGGGCAAGTAGATAAGTACACTTGGCAAGAAGTGGGGTCATCATTTTTACCCGGCGAAGTTACCGCTGCATTTCTATTAGCTCAATTAGATGAAGCTCAATCTATAACAGAAAAAAGAATCGCAATCTGGAATTATTATCACCATGGTTTCGAAAACCTGGAGAAACAAGGGTATATCCATCGACCTGTAATTTCTGAAGGGTGTGAGCATAATGCCCATATGTATTATCTTTTACTTGCGGAAGGGATTGACCGAGGTGCTTTACTCAATAATCTTAAGCAAAAAGGCATTAGTGCTGTTTTCCATTATGTCCCATTACACTCATCTCCTGCTGGACAACGTTACGGACGATCTCATAAACCGCTTAATGTAACTAATACGCATTCCGAGAGTATAGTCCGACTCCCTCTTTGGGTTGGTCTTACTGAGCAGATGCAAGATAAAGTAATTAATACAATACTCAAATGGGTATGGAAATAGAATGAAACAAGTAGAAGGCAACTTTCTTAATCAACCTTATTTAATTGTGGTATCAGTTGTTATTATTTATGTATTGGCTTGGATTTGTATGCCGCTTTATCCTGATGAAGTAGCATTTCGTCTCAATGGGGCACGATTCTTTTTTGATGATGGCTTGATTTATGGCATTTACCCTACATGCACATCAAATCTAAAAACGACCGCCTTAATTTTTTATCCTGTCGCTGCTTTTTATGCGTATATTGGTAGTTTTTCTGAATGGGCAGGCATTCGACTTATCCCTAGTATAAGTCTTTTTTTATCAATTTTAGTATCACTGATTATAGCTAAAAACAATCGTTTTGGCTGGTCGTCTGGTATTTTTCTTATTGGGTTTATGGGTGTTTCTGGTTCTGGTTTAGTTTTATCACGGCCAGAATGGGTGTTGTTGTTGCATGCAATATTCTGTTTGATTAGTTATTATTTTCTAAACACTCAAAAATGCAGTGAGCTAATTTCGAGCTTAGTCATTAGTAGCTTAATATTTATCGCCTTGTTATCATTTTATGTCCATATCCAAGGTATTATTTTCTTTCCGCTGACTATTCTCCCGTTAGCATTATATTTGTTGAGACGTGATATTTCACTATATGCGCAATTGTTAACTTCACTTGCTATTTTTGTTGTTTTCATCGGGCTGAGTGTAAGTATTGCACGACATGGGTTTCACTGCCCAGAAGTACCTGTTCTCAAACAATTCATTTCTTCTATGACGATTACGGGGATCTATAATGAAAAAGGATTTTTACAGAGTATAGCTTTTTTATCGGATAAGTTGTGGCGTTATATGGATCAATTCCAATTTAAAGGGACTTATGACATTAATTACTTGCCTTCTGCTATACCTCTAAACGAGTATGGGCAATATGCAGTTAAGGTATTGAATGTATTTATAGTATTTCTTCTCACAGCAAATCTTTATTGTTCTATTGCAATAACTTGCCATGCAGGCATTTCAATCATAAAAAAACTCTTTATTTCTGCTAATGAATTACCTATAAAAGAGAGACTAAATGCATCTGCTCCTTATGTGTTTATTTTTTTTACACTTGCCCCTGTACTTAGTTTGTTTATCTATGATGCGGCGACTAATTTTTATCGATGTTTTTATCTCAACCTTATAATGGTCATTGCGAATGGCATTGTGCTTTCATTTTCTGTAGGAAAATTAAAATGGATATTAAACCGAGTAGGAATTGTTAGTTTGCTAACTTGCATTTTCAGTATAATATTAGTATTAGGAATTATTAGGCCCAAAATCATATTAGGTCAAGTTGGTCCCTCTATAGCAATTGATACAGACTGGAGTGGTGTCCAAGCAGATGTAGAGAAATTGAAGGAAAGTTGTGCTATTACAAATGAAATGCCCAAAATATTAATGGATGATATGACGTACGACGCATTAAAAAATCACCCTCATCTAATGCCCATCACATATTTTTCTTTAGTAGCAATTCTATCTAGCCAAAAAAACCCGAATGACTTACCACTATTCTACAAAACATTTTTTGACGATATAGCGCCAAATGCTGCAGTAATGAGATGTGACTACTTCTTTGCAATTGGGGTGAAGCCAGTTCACCGAAAAGGGGCTTTATGTTGTACTAAATTTTAACGTGGAAGCGTATTTTATTGAATGTAGCACTATAATTTTGGCATCGGCGCTGATAGGTCAGACATTTTTATTTTTTCACCTCTTGCGGGAGAAAAAAATGATCCGACTACAGGTGAATAGCTGCTTATCCTATCAAATTCAAGAGGCATTTAGTGAGCTTAAATAAAGCAACCATATCAGTACTTTTTTCACAAAGCGCGGCCATGTTATATGGGGGAGCCTTTTTAATTTTCGTACCATTAAATCTTTCCGCCATTGAGCAAGGTTTTTGGTTTTTGTTAATGGCTTTGGGAGCAATGAGTCGGCTGGCTGATATGGGCTTTTTACAGTTGGTGTTGACCTATTCAGGGCATGCTAAAGTTGGTAGCGAGCGGCATCAAAGAGAGGTGCTGTTTTTCACTGCTCAATGGAGAAATAAGGTCATTTTTTGGGTGTTTCCCTTAATCTTTGTTGTAGGTATAGGCGTTATAAGTTTAAGAGAATTTGAACTAGTTATAATGTTGTCTTGGGCTTGGTATATTATTGCACTCGCAATACTGTTTTATTTGAATTATTTTTTGGCGATTATTGAAGGGAGTGGGGGTATTACCTTTTCTCATTATTCGAGGGGCTCTGTTTATATTTTAGCTAGTATTTTAACTGCACTGGTGCTGAATTACTCTCATAGTCTTATTGCTTTGCCCTTAGGTATTTTTATTGCAGTTTTAATTGTCTTATTTTGGGTTTTAAAAACCAAATCGTCCTATTTTTTAGTTGGCAAGAAAAATTTACAAGAGACTGCCCTTCTCAAAGTTGAATTTATTCAACTGTTTAAAAAAACTTCGATGAGTTGGACTGGAGGGTATTTGGGAACTCATGCCATTGTTCCTTTAGTCTATGTTTTTCTTGGGCCTATTAGTTCTGGTTTGGCAGGTATGACACTCAATGTGTTTTTGGCATTACAAAATTTTTCGAATGTATTTTTAGTTTCAATTATTCCAACTATTACAGGGCATATTGCAACAAAATCACAATGGCTTGCTAGGGAAATATTGTTACGTGGTTTGTTTAAATCTTTAGGTGTTTTTATTTTTGTTGTGACAACTTTTTCATTGCTGGTATATTTATATCCCAGCAATATCATATCAGAAAGAATATTTCACGATGAAAACTTAATTTTCTTATCCGTTGGGTTTGGGCTACAAATTGTTATTACTAGTATTGCAATTTATATTCGTGCTCATAAAAAAGAACCCTTTGCTTTAATGTCTCTAGTGACAAGTATTTTGGGTGTGTTGGTACTACTAATTACATTAAATTCAAATTTTTCTAATTGGGTTTTTCTAGGTTTTTTCATTTCTAGCTTGCTAGCACTGATTTGGTCAGTCAAAATTTTATTTAATTGGAGGCAGGCATTTGAATAGAATGGCTTTTAAAATTCTACATTCAAGAAGTAACAAATATGTTAGCTAATTCAAAACTTTCCATCACAATTCCCACTTATAATCGAGCTGATTTTTTAGACGCAAGCTTAAAATTTCATGTGCCTTTTTTGAAAGATCATAACATTGCTATTTATATTTCTGATAATTCCTCATCAGATGATACTAAATTGGTGGCTGAAAAATGGATAAAAGAATATCCATTAATTCATTACCATTGCAATAAGTCCAATGTCGGGCCAGATGCAAATTTTGAAATGGCATTAAGGTTGCCTACAAGTAAGTATGTTTGGTTGTTAGGGGATACTTATATTTTGCCTGAAGAGGGCATTAGGTATATTTTGGCAAAGCTTGACGATGGCATTAGCTATGATGCTATTGTTTTTAATTTACTAAAAAAAGTAGATATTCAAACAAAGGATTATGCGGACAATAATCTATTATTAACTGATTTGTCTGGGTTGATGAGCTGTTTAAGTTGTTTGATTTATAACGAAAAATTAATAGAACAGGCTGATTTTTCAAGGTATTATAATTCTAATTTTATTCAGACAGGTATTATCTTTGAATTTATATCTAATAAGAATGCAAGGGTTCATTGGGTGCAAAATCATACTGTTGAGTTGTTACAGCATCATCTAAAACCTAAAAAGAGCTGGCGAGAAACACCTCAGGCCATAGAAATTGGTGTAGAGAGATGGCTTAACTTCATTTTCTCTTTGCCACCATCCTATTCATTGGAAAATAAGTTAATAGCCGCAAAGTCATTTGGTGTTGCCTCAAATTTGTTAAAGCTAAGGGGATTGTTATCCATGCGAGCCGATGGTGCATTAACTTTTAGGCGCCTAATCAAATACAGACAAGCCTTTATACTTTCTACGGGAGTGGCTAAATTTTTATTAGCACTAGGACTGTGTCTGATTCCAGTTTTTTTGTTAGCAAAAGTTAAAAAAATTGCACAACGAAGATCGTAAGCCAAGAACGTGTGATAAACGGGCTTATTATGAGCATTTTGATGCTATCTAACTGGGCGAGTAGACCTGCTTGATCGGGGGAGTATTAAATTGCAGGTTAATTGGAAATAAGAATTAATTTAATGTGGGGAGTTAAAGAGTCCAAAGTGATTATAACTTCTTATGGCGCTCGTGTGGTTTATGTAGCAAGCGATTAAGATAAAGGTATGTGATGCTTATTGCACGGTTAGAATCGAAAAGTAGTATTCTTGAAATTGTGAAGGTATTTTTTTCGGCCCATCAAATCACTTAAAGGTGTAATGAATGAAGAATGTCAGTATTATTGGTACAAATGGCCTGCCAGGGCGTTATGGTGGATGGGATCAGTTAATGAACCATTTGACGGTTGGTTTGAAAAGTGAATTCAAATTTACTGTCTACACAAGCATTTATAATGCAGTTGAAGGCTTAACTCATGTCAATGACGCTGAATTACGTATTGTTAATCTTAAGGCAAACGGTGTGCAGAGTATTCCCTACGATGCATACTCTATGTTAGATTCAGTTTTGAAAAAGCACGATGTTCTTTTAATTATGGGTATTTCAGGATGTATTTTTCTTCCTTTCATAAAACCTTTTGCACAAAAAATCGTATTAAATATTGATGGTGCAGAGTGGAAGCGAGGTAAGTGGGGGTATTTTGCTAAATGGTTTTTAAAACAGTCAGAACGATTTGGAGTTCGCTTTGCAGATGTCGTTATTGCTGATAATAAAATAATACAAGATTATGTATGGAATGAATACAATAAGCAGGCAGAGCTTATCGCTTATGGAGGTGATAATGTCCGTTTTGTCAGCTTGTCTCGTGAGAATGAAAAAAAATATCGTATTTTAAGCAAAAGTTACGCGTTTAAAGTATGCCGTATTGAGCCAGAGAATAATTTAGATATGATTCTTGAAGCTTTTGTTGATATTGAGTATCCATTGGTAATTGTTGGTAATTGGAACAATAGTCAATATGGTATTGAATTACGTAAAAAATTTATCGGTTATGAAAATATTAGATTATTGGATCCTATTTATGAGCAAGAGCTTATTGATGAGTTAAGAGGGAATTGTGGCGTTTATATTCATGGACATAGTGTTGGTGGTACAAACCCATCCTTAGTTGAGGCGATGTCATTAGCTTTGTGTTGTATTGTATTTGATGTTAATTATAATCGTGAAACAACTGAAAATTCTTCCTTATACTTTACTAATAAACAAGACTTAGTCGGTCTAATGAGTAAAATTTTAAAAAATGAGATTAATACATCCTCTATAGCTGAAAAATTGAAAGAAATTGCAATGAGACGTTACCGGTGGTCTGTAATAACTGAGCAGTATGCACAATTGTTGAGATAGTCATTTGTCATTTTACTTCAGGATTTCTTGGTTTATGTGGCTTTATGATTATAGATTAGACTATCGTTTTTAAGTAGTTTAGGAAGCCTAAGTTTTAGACCCTAAAATGCAAGCCATTTAGAAATATGATTCTAAATGCAAAAAATAACACTGATATTTTCGGCTAAATTTAAACTTGAAGTAACCCTCTGGTCGTTATTAAGTTTATTTACCACCTTAAGGTTTTGTGTTATTTCTAATCTAAAATTTCTGGAGGTTATTAAAATGGGATGTAAGGTTTTTATCACCGGTGCGACAGGTTTTGTTGGCAGGGCTTTAGTTTCAAAACTTGTAGGTTCTAGTTATTTGGTGACTGCTTTGGTACGCCGAAAAAATGATAGTTTGTCTCATGTTGTAGAGCAGGTTGTTGGTGATTTATCTTTGTTGGGCGATGCTTCTTTGACCTTGAATTCTACGCTTTTTCAGGGTGTGGATGCTGTTGTTCATATGGCCGCTCGCGTGCATATGATGAATGATGATGCTTTTGATCCTTTAGTCGAATTTAGGAAGGTCAATAGCGATGCGACATTGGTTTTGGCGCGAATGGCTGCAGAAGCTGGTGTTAAACGCTTTGTATTTTTGAGTTCGATTAAAGTTAACGGTGAGATGACTAGACCTGATTACCCTTTTTTACCTGATGATGTGTTTATTCCTTCTGACCCTTATGGACTGTCTAAATATGAAGCCGAACAAGGATTATTAGCTTTGGCGAAAGAGACAGGGATGGAGGTAGTGATTATTCGGCTACCTTTGGTTTATGGTCCGGGGGTAAAAGCCAATTTTGCTTCGATGATACAATGGGTTAAAAAAGGCATACCCTTACCTTTTGGTGCTATTTATAACAAACGTTCCTTAGTGGCACTGGATAATCTAGTTGATTTTCTTGCTTTGTGTGCCGATAGAGAAAAATCCCCTAAAGCTTCTAATCAGCTGTTTTTGATTTCTGATAATGAAGATGTTTCGACCACTGAGCTTGTACAAAAAGTTGCTAAAGCTTTCGGCAAAAAAGCCTTATTATTACCTGTTCCAGTTAGTTTAATGACGTTTGTTGCTAAGTTGCTTGGAAGGGAAAGTGTGACAGATCGTTTATTTAGTTCATTGCAGGTGGATAGTTCTAAGGCAAGAGAGTTACTCGGTTGGAATCCTGTTATTACTATGGATGAACAATTGAAAAAAACAGCGGATTTCGATAAACATAGTATTTGATTATTGTCTGTTAAAGCTTTTTTTCTATAAATAACATTATGCAATGAACAGATGCTTGCTAAAATCCATTCTAATTTCATTGTATTGAAGAGTAGTTCAATATATATCATAAAAGTCCAAGTACAAAAATAAATGACCAGAAATAATTTCATTTTTAAATCACGCATAACTATAATGCTGCACGACACCATGATGGTCTTATGTGCTTGGCTGCTTTCTTTTTGGTTTCGTTTTGATTTGACGGCTATCCCGAGTGACTTTATTTCAAGCGCAATATTTTATTTACCCTATATTATTTTTACTCAGTCCCTTATTTTTTGGTATTTTGGTTTATACAAAGGCGTTTGGCGTTTTTCTTCACTACCTGATTTAATTCGTATTTTTAAGGCTGTTTTTTTTGGTGTTTTTTTTATTGCAGGCGGCTTGTTTGTTTATAATCGGCTTGCTTTTGTGCCTCGCTCTGTACTACCGATTTATGGGTGTTTTTTGCTTATTTTTTTAAGCATTCCTCGCCTTTTTTATCGATACTATAAAGACAGTATTAAATATGAATGCAATGCTAAAAGGGCTTTAATTATCGGCGCGGGTACTGCTGGGGATATGTTGGCTCGTGATTTATTGCAGGATGATAGCTCAATTATTCCGGTTGCTTTTGTAGATGACAACAAAAGTAAGCGATCTCGTTCAGTTCGCGGGCTTCCTGTTCTTTTCAATATTAAATTAGTAACAGAGTACGTCCTTAAATTTAACATTGATATTATTTTTATTGCTATCCCATCTGCTTCTGACTCTGAAATGCGGCGTATTATTGAGGCGTGTGAAAAAACACATGTCGGTTTTAAAACCTTACCTTCAGTTAAGGAGCTACTCTCTGATACGATCTCAAAAGGCAATCTAAGGAATGTTGCTATTGCCGATATTTTAGGGCGTGACTCTGTCAATTTAAACTGGGAGAGAATACAGGCTAGCTTAGCTGGAAAGCGTATATTAGTTACTGGAGGCGGTGG
>Ga0209495_1000821_pt1 | contig 22654 bp, 16 predicted proteins | sample EN1Hudsemesocosm_FD_184629 | JGI IMG/M metagenome (GOLD analysis project Ga0209495, IMG submission 184629) | Methane-oxidizing microbial communities from mesocosms in the Hudson Canyon - EN1E Hudson Canyon (SPAdes) (version 2) | ecosystem: Environmental > Aquatic > Marine > Cold seeps | place... | reverse complement strand
GGGTCAACACTTATATTGACATTACTCCCGCTCATTTGTGCGATAGCATCATCTGGTGTTAAGCGTTTTTCACCATATAATTTTCCGACTAAAAGCGAGTCATATAAATCAGCTACGATTAAAATACGTGCACCTAAAGGGATATTTTCGCCTTCTAGTTGATCCGGATAGCCTTCCCCATTGAATTTTTCATGATGATGACGGATAAAGCTGAGTAACTCTTTATCTGAGGTTAAAGTAGCCATTAATCTTTCACTTTCAGACGAATGGCTTTGAAATTCCTTGATGGTTTTTTCCTGGGTTAAAGCAGAAGCACCTTCAGTAAAGTTTATTTCTAGATTTAAAAAACCTAAATCATGAAGTAACCCAGCCAAGAATAACTTTTTAGATAGCTCTTCATGCCCTAAAGTAATAGCAAGTTCAGAGGCATAACTAGCAACTCTCTTGGCATGTAATGCTAATCTTGGGTCTGTTTTATGCTGAGCAAGCATTAAAATTTCTAAAAATCCATGTTTCATAAGAGAGAACCTACTGTTATTTATCAATTCTATAAATTAATTATAGCTTAGCGGAGAGAAAGGCCTAGTAAATACATCTAATGGGCATAAAGTGAAGTTGAATTGTTTGTCTTTGTGGTGCTTATCAGTTTTTTCTTAATTTTAGTTTGATGAGAGGAGATTATTTATTTGTTGAAATAAAGCCTTTTATCTGGGCTGTAGAAGTAAAAATTATGTTTTTTAATACCTTCCACTTTAAATTAATCTGTTTTTTGATAAATTATTGAGAATTAATTTTGGTTTTTCTATAAAATTAGCAGATTAAAATAAATTTATCCCCCAGGCTTCTATGGATCTAAAATTTCTAGACTTTGAACAACCTATCGCTGAGTTAGAAGCGAAGATTGAAGAACTTCGTAAAGTGGAGTTTGATAATGATATTAATATTTCAGATACGCTTAAACAGCTGGAAGAAAAAAGTGAAGCGTTAACCGCTTCAATTTTTTCTGATTTGTCTGACTGGCAAATCTCGCAATTATCACGTCATCCAGAGCGCCCTTACACACTGGACTATATCGAACATATGTTCACAGATTTCCATGAGTTACATGGGGATAGAGCCTACGCCGATGATCCTGCACTTGTTTGTGGCTTGGCAAAGCTAGAAGGTCAGCCGATTATGGTTATTGGCCATCAAAAGGGCAGAGATACCAAAGAGAAGATTTATCGTAATTTTGGTATGCCACGCCCAGAAGGCTATCGTAAAGCCTTGCGTGTTATGAAAATGGCAGAACGCTTTGGCTTACCTATTATTTGTTTAATAGACACACCGGGAGCATACCCAGGTATTGGTGCGGAAGAACGTGGACAAAGTGAAGCGATTGCCAGAAACTTGTTTGAAATGTCCAAATTAAAAACACCTGTTATCTGTACAGTGATTGGTGAAGGTGGTTCCGGTGGTGCTTTGGCTATTGGTGTAGGTGATAGATTAATCATGCTGGAATACAGTACCTATGCCGTTATTTCACCAGAAGGCTGTGCATCGATCTTATGGAAAAGTGCAGAGAAATCAAAATTAGCTGCTGAAGCAATGGGTATAACTTCTGATAGAGTGCGTGAACAAGGCTTTTTAGATGAAGTTGTTCGTGAGCCTGTTGGTGGTGGACATCGTGATTATCAGAAAACAGCTTTAAGTTTACGTGAGACTTTAATCAGACATTTAGATGAACTGAAGCGTGAAGATTTGGACGATATGATAGCGGCACGTTATCAACGTATTATGAGATATGGCTCATTTTCTGAAGAAGTTGCAAAATAACTTTGCCATATAAGCTATATAAAAGGCCGGCTTATGTCGGCCTTTTTCGTTTAGCAAGGTAGGGTGGGCATAGCCCACCAGCAAATGCATTCGCTATTATTTGCATGGCTATTAATATACCACTAACTTATTAGCAGTATTTGAAGTTTTGTCGATAAAAGTAGGAGGGGCCTATTGGCCGCGACTGTTCTTGATCTTGTTCCTGTCGCGGCCAATAGGCCCCTCCTAGCAATAAGAATAACTCAGAAATTTACTGGTTTTTATAAATCTGTTTTTTGTATAGTTCCATATTATTTTTCCCATCTCCCTTAACCCATGGTGGTAAATTTTCGTACATTGCTATGCTAAAAATTAATACCATTACCTCGCTCATAGCTGCAAACACAAATAAAGTATTTATTGCTTATAGTGGTGGTATCGATTCACATGTTTTATTGCACTTAGCCGCATTAAATAAAGAGTTAAAAGCAAAAATAACAGCGGTTTATGTGCATCATGGTTTACAAATTGAAGCGGATGTATGGGCAGAGCACTGTCAGTGTATTGCCCAAGAATTGGGTGTTGGGTTTAAATGCTTAAATGTAAAGGTGCAAAAAACAACGGCACAAAGCCTGGAAGAGTTGGCAAGGGATGCGCGTTATCAGGCATTTGAATCATTAATGGAATCTAATGATGTGGTATTACTGGCACAGCATAGAGAAGACCAAATGGAAACTGTGTTGCTGCAACTTTTTAGAGGGGCGGGGGTACAAGGACTTTCTGCGATGCCTTTAACGATTTCTTTTGGAAAAGGTCAAATGTGTCGGCCTTTTCTTGATGTCTCCAAGCAGGAAATTAATGATTATGCACTTGCACATCAATTATGCTGGATTGAAGACCCGAGTAATCAAAGTGATGAATTTGATCGTAACTTTTTGCGTAATCAAATCGTGCCGCAATTAAAACAAAAATGGCCGGCTTTAGATAAAACAATCGCTCGTTCTGCTCGGCATTGTGGCAATGCCCAACGTTTGACAGAGGATTTAGCAAAACAGCTGTTAACTCAAGTCTGCGATAAAACCGGTCAAACACTTAATATCAGCCAATTACTAGAACTTGAAAGAATTAAGCAAAATCTGGTGATTAGGGAATGGTTTAAAGTTAATAATTTAAGAATGCCAGCGGAAAAAATACTCAATGCCATCTTGGATGAAGTAGTCAACGCTGAACAGTCAAAAAACCCGGAAATAAGAGGGCTGGGCTATTGCATCAGACGTTACAGAAAAAAACTATATTGTCTAACATCCACTGATACCAATAAACAGCTGTGTGAACAGTTATGGACAATACCTGAAAAACAATTAATATTGGCTGATGGATCAAAATTAGTTATTTCTGAATCATCAACAGGGATACCACAAAGGCTGTGGGACGCTGCAGAAGTCACTATTAAATTTCGTCAAGGTGCAGAGAAAATCAGTTTGCCGGGCAGAGCAGGCCGGCATACACTAAAGAAACTCTATCAAGAAAAAGGGGTCCCACCTTGGCAACGCAGTAATATTCCTTTGATTTATTTAGATAATAATCTAGCAGCGGTTGCTGATTTATGGATTGCAGCAGATTACTTTGATCAAAATGAAAGCTGTTATAAGCTTGATTGGTTAAAGTCTGTAGACAGTGGAAGTATTTAAAATTAGCCAATATAATGGCCGTTTTTCAATATCATTAAGTAGGATGTGCTGAGGAACGAAGCGCATCTTTAGCAATTGATGCGCTTCCTTTCGTCAGCACATCCTATGTTATCAAGCAGTCATTTAATGGTAGCGATATTTTCTCCCTTCTATACGCAACAACAAATAGAGTCGTTGCAGGGGAGTAGTAAAAAAGAATTTTTTATTATCATCAGATAAGGTTAATAAGTTGAGCGAAACAAGTATTTATCAAAATCTACAACAACTGGGTGGCGAAACTAAGCTACCAGAAGCCCCCGAATCTGCAATCTTGGAAAGTGTAGAAAATCCACAGGCCGATGTCGATTATATGGTGAGATTTGTCTCCCCAGAGTTCACTTCGCTTTGTCCATTAACAGGGCAGCCAGACTTTGCCCATTTAGTGATTGATTACATCCCTGGCGCGCGTTTAGTGGAAAGTAAATCATTAAAACTATTTCTAGGTTCATTTAGAAACCACGGCGCATTCCATGAGGATTGCACAGTAAGTATTGGGCGCCGTATATTGCAAGAAATTGAACCAAAATGGTTGCGTATTGGAGGTTACTGGTATCCAAGAGGAGGTATTCCAATCGATGTGTTTTTTGCTCAGGGCGAAATTCCAAAAGGCGTCTGGGTGCCAGAGCAGGGCGTAGCTCCTTATCGAGGAAGAGGTTAAAGATCCAAATCATCTGGTTCTTCTTCAAGTATGCGCTATCGGAACGCTTATGTGGTTTGCTTTGTGATAGATACATGACGGAGTGGTGGTGGAATTCGCTATCGCTTTTTCACCCTACACCTTTGGTTTATGATTTTTAATAATTCCACGTCAAGACTCTGGTAATAAAGCCTTAACTCTTTGATCAAGTTTCCCATGCAATTAGTTATCAAACTGCAAGAACGGACTTACTAAAAATGACAGATCAACTTAATTTATTAAGAAAACGAAAATATGGAAATTCGTTTGTTTTTTATCACCACCAGCCTTAAAGGCTAGGTTGGTTGAAAATAAATTCTAACGAATTAGGTTAGGTGGTGATTCGTTTGTTGGACAAGCCTGTTACCTTAACCTAAGTCTTTATTTAAAAAGATCTTGTTTACCTTCGAGTATTAGGCTTATTTGTTCTGCTGGAACGGCTTTACTAAAGTAATAGCCTTGAACCTGGTCGCAGTTATGGGATTGTAAAAAGTTAAATTGATCTTCTGTTTCTACCCCTTCAGAAATAATGGTCAGATTTAGGCTTTGCCCCATGGCAATAATTGCTTTTATTAAACTGTCATCTCCGCAGTCGAGATTAAGCCCTTTAACAAATGATTGGTCAATTTTTAAAAAATCAATTGGAAACCTGCGTAAATAGCTGAGGGATGAATAGCCCGTTCCAAAGTCATCAATAGAGAGTAAGATGCCCATGTCTTTGAGTTCTAAAAGAGTGTCTAGTATTAGTTTTGAATCTTCCAACATTAAGCTTTCAGTTATTTCCAAATGAATACTTTGCTTTGGTATTTGATACTGCTGGATGAGTTGTTTTAATAAAGTGACGGTATCATATTTTCTGTCAAACTGACGGCTAGACATATTGATTGCTAGCTGAAGATCATTAAACCCTTGCAATTTCCATAACGATAATTGTTTACAGGCTTGCTTTAAAATCCATTCCCCCAGTTTTAAAATTAAGTCACTCTCTTCTGCAATAGAAATGATTTTAGTGGGATCAATTTGACCATATAGGGGATGTTTCCAGCGTAATAGCGCCTCAACTGTGCAGGTCTTTTTTGTTTTTATGTCGATAATAGGTTGATAGTGTAGGTACAACTCATTATTTAACAGTGCTGTATATAAATCCTTTTCTAGTTCCATGCGATGGTTTGCATGTGTTGTCATGTCTGGCGAGAAAAAGGAATAAGCATTTTTACCTTTATCTTTCACTTCGTACATAGCCATATCAGCATTTTTCAACATACCGTGTAAGTCTTCTCCATCATCAGGAAAAGTGGTAATGCCTATACTGCATCCAATACGCATTGTTTGTCCATGTATTTCAAAAGGCTGGCCTAGTTCTGCAATGATTTTGTCGGCAACAATCGCGGCATCTTGTTTTTTCTGTAGTTCAGTTAAGGTAACGGTAAATTCATCACCACCTAATCGAGCAACCGTGTCTACACCCCGTAGGCAGTTTGAGAGTCTTTGACCGACTTGTTCTAGTAGCAGGTCGCCTATATGGTGACCAAAGTAATCATTGACGTGTTTGAAACGGTCAAGATCAATTAACAGTAAAGAAAAAGAGCTATTGTTTCGCTTTGATAATTTGTAGGCATAGGCAAGACGCTCATTAAACAAATTTCGATTAGGGAGTAAAGTTAATTGATCGTAATTGGCTAAATAGTGTAGTTTTTCATATGTTTTTTGTTTCTCTGCTATTTCCCGGGTGAGTTCAACAGTACGTTGCGAGACCAGTTTTTCAAGGTCGTGAGTATGTTGCTGTAATTCTTTGGTGGTCTTGGCTAGAGCTAGGTGTGTTGCAACACGAGCTTTGACTATAGGGGGGCTTATGGGTTTTATAATATAATCAACAGCGCCAGAATTAAAGCCTTTTACTTCATCTTCGGTTTCGTTTTTAACGGTTAGATAAATGATGGGGATGTTACAGGAAAATTCATTACTTTTGATTGTTTCGCACACCTCATAGCCATCCATATCAGGCATAACGATATCGAGCAAAATTAAATCAATATGATGTCTGTTTACGGCCTCAATGGCTTGCCCTCCATTGTTTGCAATGATTGTACGATAGTCCTCTCCAAGGATATTTTCTAATAAATTAGAGAAGAAACGTTCGTCATCTACTATCAGGATAGTGGCTTTATGCATAATATATCTTAGAATAAATGTTACAAGCTTTAGGCAGGCCTGATTGTTAAGCGACAATGTGTTCTTAACTAGGGTATAAACTGTGTGCTTTAACCTAAGGCCAAGTGTTGCATTTTCTAGGCTATTAAGCAATAGAGATTTTCAGGCGATCACAAATTTCTATAAGAATTATCATTGCTTGTTCAAAATCATAATTTTCAATAGCCTGTTGAAGTTGCTGTACTTTCGATTCTGAATTTTTTAGTAAATAGTTTTCTATACTGGATAGAGTCTCAATTGCGTCTGAATCGCCCTCATTAAGTAATTGATACAGTTTTTTAATGTGTGTTGTTAGTTGCTCTTCAGATAAGTCTTGATCTACTTGATCTGTATTTTTTAGCTGCTTGCTAAATTGTTTTAGTTCAGACATTAAGGCATTAAATAATTCCTTAAACTGTTTTAAATCATAACTAGCGTCTTGCTCTAAATTAATTGATTGTTCTAATAAAGCAGACTGTTTTTGTAGTTTTCGGGCACCAATATTTCCAGAGACACCTTTGATTGTATGAATAATGCGATTGACTTCCCCTGTCTGTTTTTGATCAATCGCATGCTCTATCTTTTGCATGTCATCAAAGTGATCCAGGTAAAAGTCTCCCAGTAGTTTGCTGAATAGACTTCTATTTCCTCCGATTCTTTTAAGCCCCCATGTTACATCCAGGTGTTCTGAATAGTCTGGTAATAGGGTTGTATCAGTAGCAAGTGTACTGGAAATAGGGGAGGGGGTATTAATAGCCGAGGGCTGTAGCCATCGCCTTAATTGCCGGTATAGTTCACTAGGGTCTATTGGCTTGGTAATATGCTCGTTCATACCTGCAGCCAGTGATTTTGCTTTATCTCCAACCATCGCATGAGCAGTCATTGCAATAATGGGGAGTTCAACATAATCAGGGAGGGACCTGATTTTTTTAGTTGCTTGTATACCATCCATTTCAGGCATTTGAATATCCATTAATACCAGATCAAAAGTATTGCTTTGCAGGGTTAATTGTTTAATGGCATCTAATCCGTTATTGGCAATAGTGACTTGCAAGCCAAACGATTTGAGTATTTCTTCAGCGACTTGTTGATTAATTTTATTATCTTCAGCTAATAAAATGGAACCTGACAGCATTTCCAGAGAATGCGCTTTTTTGCATGTAGCAGATATTGAGGGCAATGAAGGATGTAGGGCTTTTATGATGGCATCAAATAAGGTGGAAGGTGTTGCTGGTTTGAGGATAAAACCATCTAGTTTGTGCTGTTCAGTCTCTTTTATGACGTCTTCCTGAGCGTAGGCCGTGACCATAATGATGGCTGGAGTATGATCTAAATGCAGATTGTTTTTAATATATTTTACTGCTTCTAAACCATTGGTTTCAGGCATGGACCAGTCCATAAGGATTAGGTCAAATCGGTGTTCGATTGATTGTAGTGCTGTATAGGCTTCATCTGCACTGGCTACGGTTGTCACTTTAAAAGAAAAAGAGGCTAATTGGTTACGAAGTACATTGCGGGCAGTGATATTGTCATCAACCACTAGGACTTTGAGGTCTTGTAAGTCAGGCCGTATCATAGACGTCAGGCTGTTTTTCTGAGAGCCAAGCCCGCATTCTATAATAAAGGAAAAGGTACTGCCTTGTCCTGGCAAGCTTTCGACATCGATCGAACCATTCATTAAACTGACTAGCTGCTTACTAATGCTTAGACCTAGCCCTGTTCCTCCATGGGTTCGAGTGGTAGATGCATCGGTCTGAAAAAATGAATTAAATAACTGCTGTTGTTGGTCTTTTGCAATGCCACAGCCGGTATCTGTTACTGAAAATTTTAATAGGGCTTTATGTTCTGAAATTTCAATGCTCTGCACAGTTACTTTTATTTCTCCCTGTTCGGTAAATTTAAGGGCATTACTGCAGAGGTTGATTAAAATTTGTGATAAACGGGTTGGGTCGCCAACTAGGGTTAGTGGTATTTTTGGATTGATATCGAAAATTAATTCAATGTTTTTTTCTTCACAGCTAAATCTGAATAGGTCCGCAAGCGTTTCAAATACAGTGTCTAATTGGAAATCGACGGACTCTAGATGTAATTTGCCCGCTTCAATTTTAGAGAAATCAAGAATGTCATTGATAATGGTTAATAGTGATTGGCTGGCCGTTTGAATCTTTTTAATGTAGTCCTGTTGTTGGGAGCTCAGTTCAGTTTGCAGTGCTAAATAACCTAAGCCAACAATGGCATTCATTGGGGTACGAATTTCATGACTCATATTTGAGAGGAAATCACTTTTAAACTGATTCGCTTTTTCTGCTATTTGTTTGGCTTTGGCTAGTTCAATTTCAGCCTGTTTATTTTTTGTGACATCAAAGATAGCGCCTTGTAAATAGTGTGCTTGCTCGTTGTCATCATAGACTGCAATACCTTTTTCATGGATCCAGCGGATAGATTCATCTTTATGAATGATACGGTATTCCATGGTGTAGGGCTGTAGTGTTTTAATGGCTCTGTGCACAGTTTCGGCAATGATGTGAATATCATCGGGGTGGGTGATGCTAGTTAAACTTTGTTGCTTACTAACAAAAAGACTTGCGGGATAGCCACTAACCGATTCAATGGCGTTGCTAATAAATGAAATAGACCAGCCTTGCTTATAAACAAACTGATAAAAGGTACTGGGTATTGTGTGGATTAATGAACTAAACTGCTGCTCACTTTTTTTAAGTTTTTGTTCAGCTCGTTTACGATTTGTTATATCTGTACGAATAGCAATGTATTGTTCTAGCGTACCTTGTGTGCTGAAAAGCCCGATGATTGTACTATCAACCCAATATAGGGAACCATTTTTGGCTTTATTACATATTTCTTGACGCCAGGGAATACCTTTTGAAGCCTGAAGAAACATTTCTCGCCAAAAAGACTTGGGGTGAGTGTTGGAATTTAAAAGACGATGATTTTGTCCAATCAGCTCTTTTTCGCTATAGCCACTAATATGACAAAATTGTTCATTCACGTAAGTGATCGACCCTCTTACATCTGTTATTACCACGATAGATGAAGCGTCCAGAGCAAATTTTTGTTGTTCCAGCAAGGTTTGAGTGTTTCTTTGTTCAGTAATATTTTGTTGTGTGCCTAAAGAGCGTGTTGCTTTGCCATTTTTAGTACTGACAACAGAGCCAATAGAGCGGATGTGCAGATAATGCCCGGATTTGTGTCGTAACCTGAATTCATGGCTATATTGTTTAGAGCAGTGTTTTATTTCTTTCGCTAAAAAGTGTAAGGTCGCTTTTTTATCATCGGGGTGTAACAAGTTTTTCCATGAAGTATGTTTTTGTTTAAGTTCGTCCTGTTGGTAACCTAACATCTCTGCATAGCCAGGGCTAAAATAGACTTCATTTGTTTTGATATTCCAGTCCCATATGCCTTCTTTCGAAGCTTGCATAGCTAACTGGAAGCGTTCCTCACTGACTCTAAGAGCATGTTTTTGTTTTCGAATTTGCCATAACCAAAGGCTATATAATAGAAAAATGCATAAGCCTATTGCGATGATTTTCCATATTAAAGATCTATCTACTTTGTGGTCATAACGAATAGAAAACCATTTCTTTTTAAAGGCATTACTTTGTTTTGTTGAAATACTATCTAAAGCGTGTTGAATAATATTAACCAGTTCAGGCCAGTCTTTTCGAACGGCAAAGGCTAAGTCATTACTATAGGGGGTTGGTGCCGCAACTTTTATATTAGTCGTCCCTGTTTGTAGCATGATATGGCTGGTTGCTGCCAGATTACCCATATAGGCATCGGCTTGTCCTAAAGACAGAACGGATAAGGCTTGTTCAGTATTCTTGACCAGGATGAGTTTTATTTCTGGGAAAATATTTTTTAGAATTTCATGGTTGGCATAATTGCTTTCAACCACGATGGTTTTGTCTATCAGTTCGTCAAGACTGGTAATGAATTCTGCATCGTTACGGGTAAAAATAACATAAGGGAATCTAAGGTAAGGTCGAGTAAAGTTAAGGTGTTTTTCTCGTTCAGGTGTTTTTGACACAGCGGGTAAAAGATCAATTTCGCCTAGCTTTATTTTTTCAACCACCTGTTCCCAGCTTAGTTCAGGATTATAGTGGGTGTTAATGTCTAAGGTTTTTTCCAGATAATTGATATATTCTGAGGCTATCCCTTGATATTCTTTGGTGTGGGTATTGATAAATTCTATAGGTGCCCAGGATGGATCTATACCGATGCGAATATTTTTATGTGTTTGTAGCCAGTTTTTTTCCTCTGTACTGAAGGTAAGGGAAGGCGTCTTTTTATTCTCATGTACATTGTCAAAATTAATCCATTTTCGTGTAATCTCTCTATGGCTATCATCAGAAATGCTGTTCAGTCCTTTCTGTAATATAGTGTGGAGTATGGGGTGTTGTTTGCTAATGGCAAAAGCTAATTTAGATTTTTCTGCAGGTAAGCGGTTATCGATTCTCAGATTGGTTAATAGATCTTTCTCTATAAAGTGGCTGATAACAGCCAAATTGCCGATATAAGCATTTGCTTTACCTAATGAAACAGCTTGTAGCGCTTCCTGATTGGAATTTACAAATAGAAATGAAATATCCTGAGCCTGTTTTTGAAGCAACTCATGGATATAAGTGTCTTTGGGCAGAGCAACCGTTTTATCTGAAAGTTCGGTGAGAGCATTGATAGCGGGTTGATCATTACGGGTAACGAAAACAGTATCAATTTCTATATAAGGGCGAGTGAAGTTAAGAAACTTTCTTCTTTCTTCTGTGTTAGATGCACAGGCGAGCATATCCAGTTGATTTGATTTAACGCCATTAATCACATTTTTCCACACGTCAGCAGTAATCTTAAATTGAACATTAAGTTTTGCAGCGAGTAGTTTGAGATAGTCTGATGAAATTCCCTGATGTGCTTTTTGGGCATTAACAAAGTCAAAAGGCGGCCAGTTTTGGTCTGCACCTACCGTGATCACAGGGTGATTTTTTAACCAGCTTTGCTCTTCTTCTGTTAGCTGTAATGGCTTAATGGTCGCAGAAACCTGACTATAAAATAAGCAAAGCAGAATGATGAATAAGCCTTTTTTTAAAGCAGTTTGAAATAATTTTATTGAGTCCATACTAATCAGGTAAATGTGTATTACATTGTTGGCTTATTTGTTCGAACTCAGCTTCTATTTCAACAAAGGCATCCACCATATCTGGATCAAAATGCAATCCTTTTTGTTGTTTAATATAGGCTACAGCCTCTTTATGTTGATAGGCAGGTTTATAGACCCGTTTGTTAACTAAGGCATCATAGACGTCTGCGATTGCCATAAGGCGAGCACTGATGGGAATTTGTTCCTGTTTTAAGCCTTCAGGATAACCGCTACCATCCCATTTTTCTTGATGGGAATAGGCAATCTCTCTTGCTAATTGTAGAAATGAAGAGCTTCCAGATAGTTTTTCTGCATTTTTAATGGCATCGCCACCGTAAGTAGTATGCTTTTGCATTTCTATGGTTTCTTCAGCAGATAAAGGACCTGGTTTTTTTAATATAGTGTCAGGCACTGCAATCTTGCCAATATCATGTAAAGGTGCGGATTTAAACAGCATTTCAATGGTAGAGTCATCAAGAAAATCTGAATATTTGGGATGTGACTGTAATTTTTTAGCCAGTGCCTTAACAAATTGTTGAGTGCGTTGGATATGTTCGCCTGTTTCCTGATCTCGGGCTTCGGCTAGCATGGATAAGCTATAAATGGCTGCATCCTGGGTTGATTCAAGTTGCCGAGTCCGTTCACGCACTTTTTCTTCTAGTACATGGTTTTGTTGTTCCAGAAGCTGACGACTGCTTAAAAGAGAAAAATGCGTTTTGATTCTTGCTAACACAGTCGCTGGGGTGATGGGTTTGCTAATAAAATCTACCGCACCATAGTCAAAGGCTTTTGCCTCGGATTCCTGATCTGTTTTTCCAGTAAGAAAAATAATAGGAATAGTTACCCAGGCAGGATTGTTTTTGATCTCAAGACAGGTTTGATAACCATCCATTTCAGGCATCATAATATCCAGCAGGATTAAATCGGGTTGATTATCCTGCATTCTTTTTAATGCTTGTTCACCACTTTTGGCAATATACAGTTTGTATGTATCTTTAAGAAGTTCGACTAATACATTAATGTAGAAGCGTTCATCATCGACAATCAGAATTTTTAGTTTGGTTTCCATACGAAGTATCCTGTTTTTTCTCAGTGTTGCTAACTTCTAGTAGCCTTGTCAAGTTTTTTGCTTTTTATAGGATGGATGGATGATAGAGAAATCCATCATTTCCTCAGGGAGGAATGGTAGGGTTAATGTTGTTGAGCTAGGAAATGAGGCTTTAGCCTCGTAGCTTCAGGTGAGGCTAAAGCCTCACTTCCTAGCATGCCTAACTTAGACTGGGGGTCTGTTTTTTTTAACTCAACCGCATTGAATGGTAGGGTGGGCAGTGCCCACCCTACAAACATAAATAGCACAAGCGATTCAAAGCTTGAACATATTAGTCTGATGCTAATGTCCTTAAGTTAAGGACAAGATGTGTATCAAAATAAAAAATCACACAAAGCCACCAAGAAGAGCAATTTCTTTTTCTTTTCTTTGTGTTTCTGTAACTTTGTGTGAATATGGAATCTTGTCTCACTAGAGCTTGTTTGTATAAAACTCAATATACTATACACTTTAGTATGTCTTTATCTAATGATAAATAAAAGAGATCTGGGTAATTAATATGTCTAAATTTTACATCAATTTGAGTGAAACTATTTTTTACCTGTCTGATGCCTTTAGTCTTGTTGGCGGTGACCTGGTTGATCATGCAAAACGGGTGGCGTTTATGGCGCTTGAATGTGGAAAAGAGCTTAACTGGGATGATGAGCAAAAAGATCATTTATTTTTAGCCTCAATTCTGCATGATTGCGGTGTTTCAAAAACAGAGACTTATGAACGGATTTTGAGCTTTGAAGGTATTAATGCAGGAAATCATTCTGCTAAAGGCGCTGAATTATTAAATGCTTCAAGTGCCTTATCCAGTTTGTCTGAGTGCATTTTGCATCATCATGTCGATTGGAATGTGCTTAAAGGAATTGATTTATCCGACCAGGTAAAGTTAGCAGCAAATTGTATAAATATGCTGGACACCATTGACTTTTTAATCTTATATTTTCAGCAAGAAAAGCCAAATATTTTGTTACACCGGGACAGGATTAGAAGAAAGGTAGCTGATGGCAAGAACAGGGTCTTTAATCCTAAGTTAGTTGACGTATTTATGAAGGTTTCGCAACCTGAGGCTTTTTGGCTGGTGCTGGATAATGGCTTATGTTCGAGTTATACAAAATCATGGGTGGAGGATAGACGAAAACAAAAAATCGATTTTGTTGATTTAAAAAGTGTGGTCTTGCTTTATTCTCGTATGGTTGATGCAAAAAGTTTTTATACCATACAGCATTCTGAAGGTGTCGCCAGCCTATCCCGGCGTTTAGGTGAGTTATTTGAATTAGATGAGCATACCTGTGACAAGCTCGAACTGGCCGGGCTGTTACATGATTTGGGGAAATTACGTGTCCCTGACTATATTCTGGATAAACCGGATGAGTTGACAGAAGAAGAGTTTCTTATTATGAAGCGGCATAGTTTTGATACTTACGATATTATTAAGAATGTCGGTGGTTTTGAAGATATTTCGCTTTGGGCTTCCCAGCACCATGAGCGCGTTGATGGTAGTGGCTACCCCTTCCAATATGCAAGTCAGCAACTGTCATTAGAGGCCAGGATTGTAGCGGTGGCTGATGTATTTCAAAGTTATACCCAGGATCGACCGCATAGAGAAAAGTTATTGCCGGAAGATATTTTAATTATCTTAAGGCAAGAAATGGAAATGGGTAAGCTGGATAAACAATGCGTTTTAATGATAGAAAATAATATTGAAACGTGCTGGAAGGCTGTGAGCTTAAATAGCGAGGAGCTTTTGAAGTAAGCGCCTCGTTTTAAAGCTATAAAAGAGGGGGATTGTTATTTTTTAATATTTCCCGCATGTAAACCACATTCCTTTTTAGTCGCATCTTCCCACCACCAGCGACCCGCGCGTTCATGTTGATTGGGTAATACGGCTCGGGTGCAAGGTTCACAACCGATACTGATAAAGCCTTTTTTATGCAAATCGTTATAAGGAACCTGATAAGCTTCTATATGATCCCATACCTGTGCTGAACTCCAGTTAAGTAAAGGGTTAAATTTGATAAGCTGTTTATTTTCAGTGGAAAATGCAGTATCAATTTGTACTTCAGGAATATCGTTTCGGGTATCCAGGCTTTGATCTTTACGTTGACCTGTAATCCAGGCATCAAGCTGAGACAGTTTGCGTCTTAGTGGTTCAACTTTTCGAATGCCGCAACATTGCTGATGACCATCATCATAAAAACTGAATAAGCCCTTTTCTTTAACAAAACCATCTAATGCATCTCGGTCGGGGCTGAGTAATTCAATGTCAATTTTATAGTGCTGTCGGACTTTTTCAATAAAACGATAGGTTTCTGGATGCAAGCGGCCAGTATCTAATGAAAAGACCTGAATATCTTTTCTAATATTCAATGCCATATCGATTAACACCACATCTTCAGCACCACTGAAAGAAATGGCTATATTATCAAAGTTTTCCAGTGCCGCTTTTAATATGCTGCGTGGTTTTTTATTTTTCAGTTCTGTTTGAACTGCCTGGATGTCAAAAGATGTCATGATTATCTGGATCAGGTTTTAATTTCTGGATTAAGGTCTTAGGGAGTTGGAAAGAAATAATCCAGTCCAATATGGGACAATTATTTCTTTCCAGCTCCCTTAGTCTCGTCTATATCATTTGTGCTAATAGCTAAGGCTATTAGCATGATGTGTTTATTTAAGTTTGAGCAAAATATTGCTTGATAAAGGTATCAAAGCAAACATCATCGCTAGCTTCAATTTCTTGCTGTTTGTTAATAGAAGTAATCGCCATTTGATCAAACTTATCGGTCGTTTCTTTGTTCAAGGTATTGTCTTTAAAGTAACTCTGGTGGAGTTTTGATGTCTCCAGACCAAAGCGCCCAAAAGACTGTTGTTTGGCCCGCATGCCCTGAAGAATTCTGGCGGAAGGTGTTAAATCCGGGTTTTGTACGACTTCAGCTTGTTGTTGTAATGCTTTGCTATAAGGCATGTCAGGGTTGCCTTCGTCAAGTATTTCACAGACGCTTTCCATGGAGGCTAATATTTCTTCAGCCCAGCTTTTTAACTGAATTTTCTGACCCTCTTTATTCAGTTCCATACCAGGCTTTCTACCCAGGTGAGCAACAGAAAGTTGATTGACATTGTTGATCTGTTGTTCTTGTCCCGTATATTTTGGGCTAGGTTGTAGCAGGCAGTTTAATAATAAGGCTTCAATAAATCTGGATTTACTTGCATCAATACCGATAGGGTTAAAAATATCCAGATCTAATGAGCGAATTTCAACGTATCTGACGCCACGGTGCTTTAAAGCGAGAGTGGGCTTTTCACAGGAGTTTGTTATTTGTTTAGGACGAACTGTGCTGTAAAATTCGTTTTCAATCTGTAGGGTGTTAGCATTAAGTTGTTTATACTCACCATCAACTTTTACCCCGATCTCTTCATATTCAGGATAAGGCGTTTCTATGGCCTGACTTAAGCTTTCAACATAGCCCGATAAGGAATTGTAATCAATTTCTAAATCGGCCTGGTTTTTACTTTTGTAACCAATATCACTCATACGCAATGAGGTGGCATAAGGGTGATATAAAGTGTATTGATCAAACTCATCAAATTCATTCATTAAATGAGGCCTGCTTTTAAAAAAGTTCTTGCAGATTGCTGGCGAAGCACCAAATAAATACAGTAATAACCAGCCTTGTCGTTGAAAGTTTCTGATCAGTTCAAAATAGGAGGCTGAAATAAACTCGGCCATGGGCTTAGTAGATTGGCTTTGCTCATGTAATACCGGCCACAAAGCTTCAGGCACTGAATAATTAAAATGTATACCCGCAATGGCTTGCATGGTTCTACCGTATCGATGCCATAAACCTTGTCGATAAACATTTTTCATCTTGCCAATATTTGATGTTCCGAATTCGGCAATGGGTATGCTTTCATCACCATTAATCCCACAGGGCATACTGGCAGACAGTAACATTTCCTCATTTAGATGATCGTACACATGCTGGTGAATATTATGCATAAACTCCAGTGTTTCAGAGATATCAGCAAAGGGTGGCGTGATGAATTCAAGTAAGGCTTCTGAATAATCAGTGGTGATATGTGGATGTGTTAGCGCAGAGCCCAAGGTATTGGGGTGAGGTAGTGGGGAAATCATGCCTTCTTTACAAATGCGTAAACTTTCTTTTTCTATGCCTTTGAGACCACTAGCAAGTAAATGTTGTTTTTTATGCTTGAGTAAGTAGCTAAGTTTAGGTGAATGCACGGTATTTAAAATAGTCATAAAGAGGCGCTAGCCCGGCTGATCTTGATATAATCGGTACATTATAATGGGTTATGATCAATTGGAGTAGTTTATCAATAGCAAACAACAGCCAGAGGGGGATTTGCAAGCTGAAAAAGTGCTTAAATCAGTTTTTGGCTATGATCATTTTAGAGGCCAGCAGCAGGAAATTATTGAGCAGTTGATCGCAGGTGATGATGCTCTGGTGCTAATGCCTACGGGCGGTGGTAAGTCATTGTGTTATCAAATTCCAGCTATTGTCAGAAAGGGGGTTGGAATTGTTATCTCCCCTTTAATTGCTTTAATGCAAGATCAAGTGACGGCTTTACACCAGCTGGGTGTTAAAGCAGCTTTTCTTAATTCAACGTTATCCCAGGATGAGGCGCGTTTAGTTGAGTATCAATTACAGCGGGGTGAACTGGATTTACTTTATATAGCACCAGAACGCTTAACCTCAAGCTGGACGCAGTCCTTATTTCAGCGCATTAATATCGCCTTATTTGCTATTGATGAGGCCCATTGTGTCTCACAATGGGGCCATGATTTTCGAGTTGATTATCTACAATTATCGCTGTTGCATGAGCGTTTTCCTGATATTCCTCGGATTGCTTTAACAGCCACTGCAGACGAAAAAACCAGAGAAGAAATCATTAAGCGACTGGCTTTAGAGCAGGCTCATTCGTTTGTTAGTGGTTTTGACCGTCCAAATATTCGCTATCGTATCGTACAAAAACAAAATGCTAAGCAACAGTTGCTTAATTTTATTAGAGCAGAGCATGCGGGTGATGCTGGCATCGTTTATTGTTTATCACGGAAAAAAGTAGAATCGACTGCGGAATGGCTGGCCGGAAAAGGTATCAAGGCTTTGCCTTATCATGCTCGATTACCTAATGAGGTTAAGCAACAAAATCAACACCGCTTTCTAATGGAAGAGGGGATTGTTATCGTCGCCACGATTGCTTTTGGTATGGGGATAGATAAACCGAATGTGCGTTTTGTCGGGCATCTGGATTTACCTAAAAGTATAGAAGGCTATTATCAGGAAACAGGGCGGGCAGGACGTGATGGTCAAGCTGCAAATGCCTGGATGGCTTATGGTTTGCAGGATGTTATCACCTTGCGACAAATGTTAGCAGGTTCTAATGCAGATGAAGTGCATAAGCGCATAGAACTTCATAAGCTGGATTCTATGTTGGCCTTATGTGAATTGGTCAGCTGTCGACGACAAGCCTTACTATCTTATTTTGGTGACCATCTGGAACAAGGCTGTGGTAATTGTGACACCTGCCTTGAGCCCGTCGAAACATGGGATGGAACCATTGCTGCACAGCAGGCTTTATCTTGTATCTATCGTACAGAACAGCGGTTTGGTGTAACTTATTTAATGGATGTGTTGCTAGGTAAGGATAATGATCGAATTAAAAGTTTTGGTCACGATAAGCAGTCTACTTTTGGCATAGGAAAAGAGCTGGATGAAAAGCAATGGCGCTCAGTGTTTAGACAGCTAGTCGCAAAAGGCTATGTTGAAGTAGATTTTGAAGGCTATGGCGCGTTTAAATTAACAGAAAAATGTCGCCCGCTTTTGCGCAGTGAAGAAACCTTAATGTTGCGTAAAGACATTGCACCTGAGAAAGGTAAACGTAAAAAAGCAGAAAGAAAGGCGGCAGCTCAAGGTAAAGATACCATGTTATGGGAAGCTTTGCGGGCAAAAAGGAGAGAGCTTGCGGATGATCAAGATGTGCCACCTTTTGTGATTTTTCACGATGCCACCTTGATGGCAATGATAGAAGAAAAGCCTGTTGATTTAAAGCAAATGAGTTATATCTCTGGTGTGGGTGAGAAGAAACTTGAGCTGTATGGAGAAAAGTTTTTAGAAGTGTTACATGAATTTTCTGATATGGAAATCCCCGATACCGTGGCTGAATCAGTTGTCTTGTTTAGATTGGGTTATACGGTGGAAAAGGTTGCCCAGCAAAGAGAATTAACGGAAGGAACTATTTATACCCATCTAGCGCAAGCAGTAGAGGAAGGCAGTGTGTTATTAAATGATGTGATCGACTTAGCTGAAAATGAAATACAGCAAATAGAAGATGCCATTATTTCTTTACCTGAAGAACAGAAAAATGCACTAAAACCTTTGTTTGAATTGTTTGATGGGGCTTATAGTTATAGCGTGTTACGTTGTGTAAGGGCGGGGTTTAATAGTAAAACGGAATGATAGGGTCCTGTATCTCGGCAGTTAATTGCTCCTGCATTAACTGCACTCGATACATCCTTGTATCTCGAATTTATAGTCTGCTTGTAGGCAGTGGTCTAGCCATTTTTGTAGGAAATAGTTGAGGCGCCATTTGTAGTTCATGATTTCTACACTTTGTGCAGGGTCTTTATAGACCTTGGAAACTACAGGTCGGGCGTGATCGTTTAAAACTTCCGCTAAATTAGCATCTAAATATACCCGTATTTTGACAGCGGGTTCCATAAAGTCTTCTAGGTTATTGTTAAAGGCGTGGCTTAGTTCAACAGTTAGCGTATGCTTTGATCGTTCAATAACTTTTAAGTATAACGAGGGTTTGTTACTGGTTGTTCCTGTCGCTTGAGATTGAAAACTACATAAATCAGGTATCAGACAAAACAGTTTGTGATAATTGGATTCACATAGTTTTTCCAGGCATAGTGATGTGTTAACAGGGTGAACCAGACTCATGAATTAGTCTTCCTTGTAACAGGCGTTAGCACTTGCTGTTTCCCAAAGCACGACTTGATGTACATTTAACCCTTGTTGTTTTAGGTGTTGGTAGATCATTTTACTTAACACCTCGGCGGTAGGGTGTTCGTCTATTGCCATAAAGCGTTCATTTTGCTGTTCTAGCATAGGGATGATGGGGTCATCTTTATGTAATAGAAAATTATGGTCTAAATGTTGGTCTATATAACTTTCGACACTGTCTTTTATATCTGAAAAATCGCAGACCATACCTTGCTCGTCTAGTTGTTGCTGTTGAATAGATATTGATGCCTTAACGCTGTGCCCATGCAGGTTTTTACATTTTCCTTTATGGTTCATTAAACGGTGGCCGTAACAGAAGTAAACTTCTTTTGTTATTGTGTACATACAGTATAAAGTCTGGTGATATCTCTTGAGTTAGTCGTTAAGCAGGATGATTGATGTTGCTAACAAACATTTCAAGCGTGAAGATAGAAAACACATTGTTAGCTTACAATCATTAAGTATTTATTTAAGACTTTTAATTGATGCTGCAATTTCAAAACTACCATTATCCTGGGGTATACTTCTTACAATTTCGATAAAAGCGGTCATTGATGGTGTTAGTGAGTTCTTTGGTATGATATTGACCTCCATGGCTAAGCCTATGTCATATGAATTATCAGCTATAAAAGACACACCTGCACCACTAAGTGATGTGCAATGTCCTGTTTTTGTTTCATTTGAATCAGCTAATTTGTAAGTAATGTCACAGTCTACATCCATTCGAATGTAGTCACGTTTTTCATCGTACTCCAACATGTATTTCTCCTGATATAAGTAACAAACTGGTCTTTATTAATTCTAGGTGATTTTATCTGATTAGGTAAATTATTTTCTGCTAATTTACTTGCTATGAAGTGTACTATAAAAAACATAATAAATACTTAGGAATTAACTGGGATTTGTGAATTAGTCGATATTTTTAAATTGCTAACTGTAATAGCTGGCAATTCCTTACTTTTTCTGTAGAATCTATACGTTTTTTTGATAGATAATCAGTCGTCGATATGAGTAAAGAAATTGTCCTTACCGGTATTACAACTACGGGTACACCTCATTTAGGTAATTATGCCGGTGCCATTCGTCCTGCAATTGAAGCAAGTAAAGATGAAAATGTAAGGCCTTTTTATTTTCTTGCTGATTATCATGCTTTAATCAAGTGTCAAGATCCTTCACGAGTTAGGCAGTCGAGTCTGGAAATTGCTGCAACATGGCTAGCTTTAGGGCTGGATACCTCAAATGCAGTTTTCTATCGTCAATCCGATGTGCCAGAAATCCCAGAACTGTGCTGGATGCTATCTTGTGTGACGGCTAAAGGTTTAATGAACCGTGCACATGCTTATAAAGCATCGGTTGCTGAGAATGAAGAAGCAGGCGGTAATGATGCTGATAAAGGGATCAATATGGGCTTATTTGGCTACCCGGTTTTGATGGCGGCAGATATGCTGTTGTTTAATGCTAATAAAGTACCTGTTGGTAAAGATCAGATTCAACATATAGAAATGGCGCGAGATATCGCTTCTCGTTTTAACCATATCTATGGTGAACATTTTGCCATTCCAGAAGCCGTGGTTGATGAGCATGCGGCGACTATTCTGGGCCTTGATGGTCGTAAAATGAGTAAAAGTTATAACAATACTATTCCCTTGTTTGAAACTGAGAAAAAATTTAAAAAATTAATCAACAAAATTAAAACCAATTCATTAGAACCCGGTGAGCCAAAAGAAACTGAAGGTTGTACTTTGTTTGGTATTTATAAGGCTTTTGCCAGAGAAGATGAAGTGGCTGAAATTCGCCAACGTTATGCCGAAGGCATTGCCTGGGGTGAAATGAAAAAGGTATTGTTTGAAAAGATTAATGAAGAAATTGCGCCAGCAAGAGAGCGTTATCAAGCATTAATGGAAGCACCTGAGCATATTGAAGAGCAATTGCAAGAAGGCGCTGCAAAAGCACGAGAAATTACTGTGCCGTTTATGCAATCAGTACGTGAGGCCGTTGGTATTTCACGCATTACAAAATAAAGTTTAATTGAAGAGTAGGTAAAATTTAAATATATGAGTGATTTTGTTCCTGGGCAACGCTGGATTAGTAATACAGAGTCGGAGTTAGGTTTGGGCCTGATTTTAGATGTGGAGTTTAATCGAGTTTCTGTACTGTATCTGGCAACAGGTGATAAACGCATTTATGCTAAAGATAATGCGCCTTTAACACGAGCTCAGTTTGCTGTAGGTGATGAAATTGAGTCTACAGAAAATGTGATCGTCATTGTTCAAGAAGTTATCGAACAAGATGGTTTGATTATTTATGCAGGGATTGATGATTTAGGTGATCAATGCTTTTTGGAAGAGATGGATTTAAATCATCATATCCAGTTTAATAAGCCGCAAGACAGGTTGTTTACTGGGCAGATAGATCCGACAGCCTGGTTTTTATTACGTTATGAAACCTGGCGCAGGCAGCAGCAACACCAGCAGTCTGCGGTAAAAGGTTTGCAAGGGGCCAGAGCCTCTTTAATTGCTCATCAACTTTATATTGCTCACGAAGCGGCTAGTCGAGGTGATCCGCGGATTATGCTGGCTGATGAAGTGGGGCTAGGGAAAACCATTGAAGCAGGGTTAATGCTTCAATACCGTTTAATCAATGGTTTAAGTCCAAGACAGCTTATTATTGTGCCAGAAAGTCTATTGCATCAATGGCTAGTGGAAATGATAAGACGTTTTAATCTTCGCTTTAGTATTTTTGATGAAGAACGTTGCCTGGCGATAAATGAAGCAAACCCTTTTGTCACTGAGCAATTGGTGATGTGTTCGCAAAGCTTTTTTTCTGCCTATCCGCAGCGCCAACAACAAGCTTTAGAGGCGGGGTGGGATATCGTTGTTGTTGATGAAGCCCATCATCTGGAATGGAATGAGCAAAGTCCGAGTGCGGATTATCTGTTTGTTGAACAATTAGCTTTGACCTCACCTGGCTTAATCTTGTTAACAGCAACACCGG
>Ga0209495_1000816_pt1 | contig 22734 bp, 25 predicted proteins | sample EN1Hudsemesocosm_FD_184629 | JGI IMG/M metagenome (GOLD analysis project Ga0209495, IMG submission 184629) | Methane-oxidizing microbial communities from mesocosms in the Hudson Canyon - EN1E Hudson Canyon (SPAdes) (version 2) | ecosystem: Environmental > Aquatic > Marine > Cold seeps | place... | reverse complement strand
TAATCCATTCATTATCTGAATGATAGTTACGTACGGCACCTGGATCAATGTTAAGAACAATTTTACCCTCATCAATAAATTCATGAGGGACTTGCACACCATCAACTGTAGCGTTAACTAAGATATATGGCGTTAAATTATTATCAACTAGCCATTCGTAAATAGCTCGAATCAGGTAAGGTTTTTGTGATGTCATGATAGGATCAGATTAACGCATTTCACGTTCAACACTGCTTAAACTAGCTTGAAAACTATCTCTAGCAAATATTCTTTCAGCATAGTCTTCAACAGCTTTAGCTTTAGGGGGAAGCTTTATCTTTAAAAGAGGCAGTCGCCAAAGTAATGGAGCAAGGCTGCAATCTAATAATGAGAATTCATTACTCATAAAATAGGCTGATTGCTCAAATAATGGGGCTAAAATAGTGAGGTCTTCTTGAACTGTTTTGCGTGCCTTACTCATCTTTCCTTTTTCAATACCCATTAAAGAGTTCCAGAGTGAGTACCAGTCTTTGTCAATGCGGTGCAGCATTAAGCGTGCTTGAGCCCGTGAGGCAGGATCTGATGGCATTAATGGGGGTTGCAAAAATCGTTCATCGAAATAGTTATTGATGATATTGGAATCAAATAAGACAATGTCACGATCGAACAATACTGGACTTGTTCCATATGGTGTTGCTGCAGCAACATCTTCAGGCCATTGACCATCAATGACATCTTCAATATTCGCTGTAATGTTCTTTTCATGCATGACGATTCGAGTGCGGTGACTAAAAGGGCATGAAGGATCTGAATATACAGTCATCATTGAGCGTCGGTTACTATTGGCCATTGTGTTACTCCTGTGGCAAACCTGATGACAGGCATCCATTGGCTTTGGTGTCGTAATTATGGGAAGGATAAAAATCCTTCCCTATAAAAACAATTAATTTACCTAGTGAATATCTTTCCAAAATGCTTTTTTCATTGGATAGACAACTAGGAATAATAGGAATAGATATAACAATACCCATTTACCCAATTCTAAGCGTTGAATCTTTGATGGTTCGCCCATATAGGCTAAGAAGTTTACTAAATCAGCAATCATCGTATTGTAGTCATATGTTGATAGATCACCTTGAGATGCACTATCTAAATGACCTGTTTCTTCATCGTGATGTAAATAACCTTGTTGCTGCCATAGGACATGAGGCATACCAACATCTTTAAATACAACATTGTTTGTCCCCATTGCTTTTGATTCATCCAAATAGAATGTACGCAAATAGGTATTTAGCCATGCTGTACCACGTGCACGAGAGATAACAGAAAGGTCAGGAGGGGTAACACCAAACCATTTTTTAGCATCTTCAGCACGCATAGCAACTGTCATCGTATCGCCGACCTTGTCTGATGCAAACATCAAGTTTTCTTTCACTTGAGCATCAGTTAAACCTAGATCTTTACCCATACGGTTATACCGCATATAAGAAGCTTGGTGACAGCTTAAACAATAGTTTACAAATGTTTGAGCACCACGTTGCAGTGAGGCTTTATTAGATAAATCAATTTCAACTGGTTCAAGGTGAACGCCACCTGACGCAGCCATTACTTGACTTGATGTGATCGACATTAAGCCGATGAATAATGCAGAGATTAAAGTTCTCATTTCATTGTCACCCTTTCTGGCACAGCCTTGTCTTTATCAATGCTTGTATAGAATGGCATTAGAATAAAGAATGCAAAGTAAATTATCGAAAATACACGAGCCATATTGGTATATAGCGTTGTTGCTGGTTGAGTACCTAGGTAACCAAGGGCTAGGAAGCTGATAATAAACAGTGTTAATGCTACACGGAAATATGGTCCACGGTAGCGGATTGATTTCACTGGGCTACGATCTAACCATGGCAGTAAGAACAATAGTCCTTGTGCACCACCCATTGCCATAACACCCATTAATTTGTCAGGCACTGCACGCAAGATTGCATAGAACGGTGTGAAATACCATAAAGGAACAATATGTTCTGGTGTTTTAAGTGGATCAGCAGGAATAAAGTTATCTTTTTCTAGGAACCAGCCATCAAACTCTGGCGCATAGAATAGCACGAGGGAGAAGATAAATAAGAATACAACCACACCTACAATATCTTTAACAGAGTAGTACGGGTGGAATGGAATACCATCAAGTGGGATACCATTACTATCTTTCTTCTTCTTGATTTCAACGCCATCAGGGTTGTTTGAACCCACTTCATGTAATGCAATGATGTGAGCAGCAACTAAACCGAGAATAACAAGTGGTACAGCGATAACATGGAAGGCAAAGAAGCGGTTCAATGTTGCATCAGCAACAACAAAGTCACCACGGATCCATAATGCGAGATCTTCACCAACAACAGGAAGAGCACCAAATAACGAAATAATTACTTGTGCACCCCAAAATGACATTTGACCCCAAGGTAATAAGTAACCAAGGAATGCTTCAGCCATTAGCGCCATATAGAGAAACATACCAAACAACCAAACTAATTCACGTGGTTGTTTATATGAGCCATAGATAAGCCCTCGGAACATATGAAGATATATTACGATAAAGAAGGCTGATGCTCCTGTGGAGTGGAGGTAGCGTATTAACCAGCCCCATTCAACATCTCGCATAATGTATTCAACGGATGCAAATGCTAAGGCTGCGTCAGGTTTATAGTTCATTGTCAGGAAAATACCAGTGACAATCTGAAGAACTAAAACCAACATGGCTAGAGAGCCAAAGAAATACCAAAAGTTAAAGTTTTTTGGTGCGTAATATTTAGAAAGATGATCTTCCCACATCTTTGTCGCAGGGAAACGCGCATCTACCCATCCCATTAAACTAGCAAACATTATGCGGCTCCTTGTGCATCTTCACCGATGACAATGCGATTGTCGCCTTGGAAGTAATAAGGTGGGACAACGAGGTTGATAGGAGCAGGGACGCCTTTAAATACACGACCAGCTAAATCAAATTTAGAACCGTGACAAGGACAGAAGAAACCACCTTTCCAGTCAGCACCTAAATCTTCGGGAGCAAGTTCAGGACGGTATGTTGGCGAGCAACCTAAATGAGTACAAATACCAACAAGAACCATTAACTCTTCACGAATTGAACGACCTTCATTAATGCAATAATCAGGTTGTTGACCTAATACATTACTTTCAGGATCTCGTAGGCTATCGTCTTGGCTTCCTAGATTCTCTAAAACTTCTGGTGAACGACGATAAACCCAAACTGGTTTTCCGCGCCACTCGATCGTCATTAACTGACCAACTTCTAGTTTACTGATATCTACTTCAACGGGAGCGCCAGCGGCTTGCGCTTTTGCGCTTGGCAACATAGACGATACAAACGGCACAGCAACAGCAGTTGCACCAGCACCACCGACTACAACACTTGCTGCAGTGGTTAGGAATCGTCGTTTACTGTTATCAACAGTGTTAGACATTAGAAGGGGTCTCCCAGCGGTAAAATATAAAAAATTCTTAAATCATGTAAGCCAGAGCTACGGACACACATAAAAACCAGATGATTTTATCATATACAGCGAGGTTTGGATCAAAAAAGCCCGCATAATATGCGGGCTCTCTATGTTGAACAATAATCGTGAAGATTATTTCAATGCTTTTTTCGCTTTCTTAACGAGACGTTTTAAAGCGCCTTTTGGTTTTGTTGCTTCAATATCATCTAGGTTTGTTGGGTTACCTACGATGATAACTCCACCCATACCTGCACCCCAATGAGGGTCACATTTGTAAAGGTAGATACCTTCAACTGTTAATGGTGCTGTTGTTATGTTATCACCCATGGCTGAAGTCCAACCTTCAGCGCCTGTTGGAATGTATTGTGTTGTGCTTTGGTCTTTATTTGTAAAAATAGTATTAGAGATATGACCATTCATGTTTTCAAAAGAAACAGTATCACCTGGTGCGATTTTAATAACCATAGGCTTGAATGCTGTAACAGCTGCTGTAATTACGTGGTTTTCAGCCATAACCGCTGATGATAAAAGAACTGATGCACCTAATACTGCACCAATAAGTGATTTAGCGTATTTCATTATATTACCTCTATAAATTTAAGTTATTTGCCCTAGTCACAGTTGTAGCTTGTCATAGTCAAGCTGAACTGAAGCTGAACAGATTTTGTGTATCTTTGTACACTTATGAATAACGGTTATGTCCGTGTTCGGGGGGATATATTACCTTGCTACAAGGGTAAAAGTCCAAAAATAAGCCCGGAACTGTGTCAAATTACTTAAAAACAGTGTTATCAAGGGCTTTTTTTGCACCCTTTAATGTAAATTGGGTGTGACCTTTTGTACCATCAAGTAAGGTGTATTTGAAAGTGATCAGTTTGCCAACTGAAAGTGCTTCAAGAGTTCCTAGGTGAGGTCGAGATTCTCCTTGGAAGATAGGGCAAATAACACGTTCAGGCAGTCTTTCGGTAACGATATGGTTCACGCTAAAATCTTTCTCGGTCGAGATTGTCTCTGAATCACTGACAACGATGGCATTGATTCCCTCATCTTCAGGAACAATGGTGGCAACAAAACCACGGATCATTTGCACAGGTTTTTCATCATCTATTTGAAAAAGTGGCAGTTCATTTTGTGACAGTTCATCGAAACCGTAATCTGATAAGCTGAAGTCCATCCAAACAATACCTTTATCGGATTTAAAAATAGCGAGTTCAAAACCATCCTCATTTCTGATCATGGCTGAACTTGACTCAGTATTTGTAGCTGAGTGGGTAAATGTTTCAACTTCCCAGTCAGCATATGAGAATGATGATAGCAGGGCTGTAGTAATGAAAACGAGTACTTTATACATGGATTGAACCTTCAGATTGTTGCAATGCCCACATGGCAGCATAGTGCCCATTTTGACCGAGTAACTGTTTATGAGTTCCGCGCTCAATAATTCTGCCTTGGTCTAATACAAGAATAGTATCAGCATCAACTATTGTTGATAAGCGATGAGCGATAACTAAAGTTGTTTTATTTTTACTGATCGTCTGTAGCTCTTTATTTATGGCTTTTTCGGAATGGCTATCTAAAGCTGAGGTGGCTTCATCAAATATTAGAATATTAGGGTTCTTTAATAAAGTGCGGGCGATGGCGACCCGTTGCTTCTCTCCACCTGATAATTTTAAGCCTCGTTCGCCAACTAAAGTATCGTAGCCATCAGGTAGCTTTTGAATAAACTCATGGAGATGTGCTTGTTTTGCAGCTTCGATTACTGCTGCTTTATCAGCATGTGGATTGCCATACAATATATTGTGATAGATCGAGTTGTGAAACAGAACCGTATCTTGTGGAACGACACCAATTTCTTGCCTTAGACTGTGTTGCTGAACATCATGAATACTAACGTCATCAATAGAAATAGTTCCTGCTTGAAGATCGTAAAAACGGAATAATAAGCGAACCAGAGTTGATTTTCCTGAGCCACTTGCCCCAACAATGGCAAGCTTTTTACCGGCTTCAACTGTAAAGTCAATATCATGCAATATCTTTCGGTTAGCATCATACTGAAAATCAACATGATTAAAACGAATTTCACCTTGATTAACTGTTAGTGGCATTGCGCCAGGTATGTCCATGGTTTCTTGAGGTTGTTCAAGTAGATTGAACATGCGTTCCATATCAGCAAGCGAATGTCTAATTTCACGATAAACAAAACCAAGAAAGCCAAGAGGAAGATAGAGTTGTAATAAAAAGGCATTAATTAAAACCAAGTCTCCAAGTGTGAGCTCACCATCAACAACCCCTTGGCCAGCAAGAAGCATCAACAGCGTTAATCCAATTGCTATAATTGCGCCTTGACCTATATTAAGTAAAGAAAGCGATGTTTGGTTTTTGATTGCTGACGTTTCCCATGTCGCTAGTGTTTCATCATAGCGATTTAACTCATACTGCTCATTATTAAAGTATTTAACGGTTTCATAATTTAATAAACTATCAATTGCTTGGTTATTCGCCTTTGAATCCATATCATTCATGGCGCGACGAAAACGCATACGCCATTCAGTAATGATCAGTGTGTAAGCTATATATAATAGAATGGTGCTTGTTGTGATTATGGCAAAGATATTGTCGTATTGAGACAGTAAAATAACGGTGACCAAAGCAATTTCCACCAGTGTTGGCAGAATATTAAAAATCATAAAGTTTAACAGGAAGCTAATGCCCCGTGACCCACGTTCAATATCACGTGAAATACCACCGGTTTGACGTTGTAAATGAAAGCGTAGTGATAAATTGTGTAAGTGCTTAAAGATGGCGCCCGCAATTCGACGGACTGAATTAAAAATAACCTTGGCAAAGATGGCATCACGTAATTCGCTGAATAAACTGCTTGCTAAGCGCAATAAACCATATGTAATTAACATTGCGACAGGCAAATAGATAATGTCTTGTTGTTGTGGATCGAGCGCATCCACGGCACCTTTTAGCGCAAGAGGGATACCAACATTCGCTATTTTTGCGAGTGTTAATAAGCCTAAAGCGAAGAGTACACGGCCTTTAAACTGCCATATATAGGGCAGAAGACTGCGAATTGCTTTCCAATCGTGATGATTTTTCATTAGCAGAGTTTAGCTGATAAATGCTGCTCTAGGAAAAGCCAAAAAGCCGAAAAGTTTCTTTTTAGGTATAATCACGCGGTTACGAATTATTTAAAGTACGCAATCAGTTAGAAATTGTGGCTCTAAAAAGATAGAGAGAAGAATATAAAATGCCGTTATATGAATATCGATGTGATGCCTGTGAACATGAGTTTGAGGCATTACAAAAAATGAATGATGAACCTTTGGTTCATTGTCCCGCCTGTGATGAAGCAACATTAAGAAAGTTAGTTTCAGCTGCAGGTTTTCGCTTAAAAGGCGATGGCTGGTATGAAACCGACTTTAAAAGTGGCAGTAAGCGTAATATTGCAGACAGTGACTCGGATTCTTCAGCAAAAAAGTCTAAAGCCGCGGCTGTCACTAAGGTTTAAAATTATATGAAAAAGTATCTTATTGCAGGACTACTAGTATGGATGCCATTAGGTATTACCTTTTTAGTTGTACGTGCAATAGTTGGCTTTTTAGATCGCACATTATTGTTGCTTCCTCAGGCTTACCAACCTGACATATTGCTTGGAATTCATATTCCTGGACTAGGTGTGCTCTTGGCCGTTGTGTTGGTTTTAGCAACGGGGATGGTAGTTGCTAACTTTTTGGGCAAGCGAATTGTTGCTGCATGGGAAAGCCTATTGGCTAGAATCCCGCTGGTAAGAACGCTATATGCGGGTATAAAGCAAATTATGGAAGCGGTTTTAGCAACTGATGCTAAATCGTTTAGTAAGGTTTTATTATTGGAATATCCACGAAAAGGCGTGTGGAGTTTTGCTTTTATGACATCTGATAGTCTTGGTGAAGTCCAAGACAAAACGGATTTAAAAGTGATTAGTGTATTTATACCAACGACACCTAACCCTACCTCAGGTTTTGTATTAATGGTGCCTGCAGATGATGTGGTTGAGTTAGAAATGTCTGTAGAAGATGGTTTGAAAATGATTATATCAATGGGGGTTGTTGTGCCACCTTGGGGAAAAGATAAATTGCTTGCAAAAAGTGCCGCGGGCAAAGAGTAACGTAGCGTTGCATTACTAGATGCAACATAACTTAATATTTTAGAAAAACTGGAAAGAATTATGCGTAGCCATTATTGCGGCGATGTTAACGAAACATTAGATGGACAAACTGTTACTGTTGCGGGGTGGATGCACCGCCGCCGTGATCATGGTGGGGTTATCTTTATCGATCTTCGTGATCGTGAAGGTTTGGTCCAAATCGTATGTAATCCTGAAGATGCTGAAAGCTTTGCTATTGCAGAACGTGTTCGTAGTGAATATGTTCTTCAAATTGAAGGTGAAGTCCGTTTACGCCCAGAAGGCAGTGACAATGCGGGTTTAAGCAGTGGTAAAATTGAAATCGTTGCCAAGCGTGTAGATATTCTTAATAGTTCTGAAACACCGCCATTTCCATTAACTGAGCAAGCAGAAGTCAGTGAAGATGTGCGTTTGCGTCACCGTTATATTGATTTACGTCGTCCTGAAATGCAGCAAAAAATGCGTTTCCGTTCAAAAATCACAAGTCAATTACGTCGATTCTTAGATGACAATGGTTTTCTTGATATTGAAACACCCATTTTGACAAAAGCGACACCTGAAGGTGCGCGTGATTATTTAGTACCAAGCCGAACTCATGCTGGAGACTTCTTTGCTTTGCCGCAATCACCTCAATTGTTTAAACAATTGCTGATGGTGTCAGGTATGGATCGTTACTATCAAATCGTGCGTTGTTTCCGCGATGAAGATTTACGTGCTGATCGCCAACCTGAATTTACTCAAGTTGATATTGAAACTTCTTTTGTTGAAGAAGAAGACTTGATGAACATGATGGAAGAAATGATCCGTAGCTTGTTTGCCAATGTTTTAGAGCAACCGTTACCTAATCCATTCCCTCGCATGACCTATGCTGAAGCAATGGCGCGTTTTGGTAGTGATAAACCTGATTTACGAATCGATTTAGAGCTCGTTGAAATTAGTGACTTAATGAAAGAGGTTGATTTCAAAGTATTCTCTGGTCCTGCAAATGATGAAAAAGGTCGTGTTGCTGCTTTACGTGTACCTGGCGGTGCAAGTTTAAGTCGTAAGAAAATTGATGATTACACTAAATATGTAAGCATCTATGGTGCAAAAGGTCTGGCTTACATTAAAGTGAATGATCTTGATGCTGGCCGTGAAGGCTTGCAATCACCCATCTTAAAATTCATCCCTGATGATGTGGTTAATGCAATCATGAAACGTACTGAAGCACAATCGGGAGATTTAGTCTTCTTTGGTGCTGATAGTGCGAATATTGTGAATGAAGCGATTGGTGCATTACGCGTTAAGATAGGTCATGATTTAGAGTTAGTTAAACATGGCTGGCAGCCTTTATGGGTTGTTGCTTTCCCAATGTTTGAGTGGGATGATAAATCTGACCGTTGGACTGCATTACATCACCCGTTCACTGCACCACGTGAATCTGATATTGATTTATTAGAAACGGATCCAGGTAAGTGTCTATCTCGTGCCTACGATATGGTATTGAACGGTACTGAGTTAGGTGGCGGTTCAATGCGTATTCATCAAGCGGATATTCAAAGTAAAGTATTTGAACTATTAGGTATTTCTAAAGAAGAAGCAGACGATAAGTTTGGCTTCTTATTAGAGGCGTTGAAGTTTGGTTGTCCTCCACATGGTGGTTTAGCCTTTGGCCTTGATCGCCTTGCGATGTTGATGACAGGTTCAGCATCTATCCGTGATGTAATGGCCTTCCCTAAAACGCAATCAGCAAGCTGTTTATTGACTAGCGCGCCAAGTGCAGTTAGTGAGCCACAATTGAAAGAGCTTAATATTCGCTTACGTAAAGCACCTGTTATTGCAGAAACAAGTTCAGAGTAAAATCTATTTAGACATGACCTAACGGCAGATTGGAGAGTTAAGATGAGTGAAGAAACATCATGTGCACAGCAGCGTTATGACGTTCATTTCTCTGATCTTCCGTTAAGTTGTCCCATGCCCAATACAAGTCAATGGGATGCCCATCCAAAAGTCTATTTAGATATTGAGACGAAAGGACAGGTTGCATGCCCTTATTGTGGCGCTGTTTATATTTTGGCAGATAAAACCTAATAGTGACTACCCCTATTCATGTTGCTGTAGCTGTTATCAAAAATTCTGAGAAGCAAGTCTTACTTGCACTTCGACAGGCACATCAGCATCAAGGAGGCTTATGGGAGTTTCCTGGTGGCAAGGTTGAACTAGATGAATCTGTATTTGATGCGTTGGTTCGTGAAACGAAAGAAGAGTTAGCAGTGACTATTTTAACTGCAAGGCCATTGATAAAGCTATCCCATGAGTACAGTGATAAATCTGTATTGTTAGATGTTTGGTGTGTTGATGCATTTTCTGGAACGCCTCATGGACGTGAAGGTCAGAGCCTACGATGGTGCGATATCACCGATTTAATTGATGATGATTTTCCTGCTGCAAATGTAGGCATTATCAAAGCCCTAAGACAAGAGTAAGTGAGATGAGTTTAGCTGAAACAATTCCCCATAAGCTGCAAGCCAGTATTGATAATATTATTGATAATGTTGCTCCAAGCCCATGGCTGACTGACGTTGAAAAAGACGATTATATTGTCAAAATAAAAGCGTTGTTAAAAGAAAAAGATGCTGTACTTATTGCTCATTATTATGTTGATGATGAATTGCAGTCTTTAGCTGAACAAACGGGTGGTTATGTTTCAGATTCCTTAGATATGGCTAACTTTGGTGCTCAACATAGCGCGAGCACATTAGTCGTTGCAGGCGTACGATTTATGGGGGAAACCTCTAAAATTCTTAGTCCTGAAAAGACGGTCATTATGCCGACATTGGATGCAGAGTGTTCACTTGATTTGGGCTGTCCAATTGATGAATTTAGTCAGTTTTGTGATCAATACCCTGAGCGTGAAGTCGTTGTTTATGCCAATACGAGTGTGGAAGTTAAAGCACGTGCTGATTGGATTGTGACATCAAGTAATGCGATACAAATTGTTGAACATTTGATGGCAGAAGGTAAAAAGATTGTTTGGGGGCCAGATCGTCATTTAGGACAATATATTAAGAACAAGACGGGGGCCGACATGATTATGTGGCAAGGTAACTGTGTTGTTCATGATGAGTTTAAGCTTTTTGAACTTGAACAGTTAATGGATAAATATCCTGATGCAGACGTATTGGTGCATCCTGAATCTCCAGAGTCAGTGATTGCAAAAGCTGACTTTGTAGGCTCCACAAAGCAGATCATTGCAGCAGGTAAGAAATCAAAAGCTGATACCTTAATTATCGCAACTGATCATGGCTTATTTTATAAAATGAGCCAAGAAGTTCCTGATAAACGTCTTATTCCTGCACCAACAGGTGGTAAAAGTGCAACATGTAAGAGTTGTGCTCATTGTCCGTGGATGGCAATGAATACGTTGGTGAATTTGTATGAGGCTTTGCGTGATGAAACCAATACGATTGAAGTAGATGAAGCGGTACGTCAAAAAGCATTAATACCTCTGGATAAAATGATTTCATTTTCTCAGCAGCAAGGTATTTTAACAGCAGGTGATGCCTAGCCTAGTGATAGTCTGAAGGATTATATTCATCGATATTTAAAGAGTCAGTATTTTCAGCTTCTCCCGCAATACGATGACCTTCACTTGCCCATTCACCTAAATCAATTAATTTACAGCGCTCACTACAAAATGGTTTCCATTGTTGGTCATCTTGCCATGGCACTTCTTTTTCACACTGTGGGCAGTGGACAGTTTTAACCATTAATAGATACCCGTGTTCATTCAATTTGCAGAATTTCTAATGCACATACTGATTGTGCTTGCATGCGTTAGATTATTCCGCAATAGAACGACTATTACTGGAATAATCTGCCTTGCAACCCCTGCCATTATGCACACTATAAAAACAGCAAATTGAATGATCACAGGTATAGACCTACATAGCACAACAGCTCAGTGAAAATTCTACATCTTCACTGACTTGTTGGGCGCGCTGATTAATATCAAACTGCATAAAGCGGACTGTAAAACGGTGTTTACCACCACTTATTTCTGGGAAGTAGGCCGCGTCAGCAGGTATTTTGACTCGGATAAGCTGAGTCGATTGATTGTTATCAAAACTATGTTGATAAAAACCTGACTCTGCAGCAACACCTGAAAATCCGATACTGCTCCGAATAAGTCTTAAGGTCATATCAATTGCTGCTCGTGCATGAGAAAATTGTTTGAACCATTCTAAAAGCTGTTGTCTTTGCTCTTCATTTGAAGTGTGTTCGAGCCAATAGTGATAAGCGGGAACATCAAAATCACAGGTTCCACCAGGAATACTTGAGCGTTGGCGAATACTATATAGAAAATCATTCTCTCGTAGGTTTTGGCCAATGGCAGACTTTTTCAAATGCAGCGAGTCAATAATTTGGTCTAACTCGGTCAATAGCGCATCAAGTGCTTGCTTATCAACACCGGGGCTATTTTCTAATGAAGACAATGTGGTAACAAGTCGTTCTAATTCTTTAATGATTTCTTGCTTTAAATCACTGCGATCAAAAACAGATAAGATACTAAGTAATCCATTGATAGCATCGCGGCTTTGAATCTCAGCTTTACTCTCTAAGGCGCTATCAACATTCTTAAATAAGAATTCAAGGCGAAGAAAGGTGCGTATACGCTCATTGAGCGGTTGTTCGTAGATAATGGTTTCAGACACTGTCAATTTGAATTAATTTAACTGAAAAGAGCTATTGTCCATGACTATCAGACCGCTGGCAACTACTAGTTGTTGAGTTGGCTATTGTTAGATATTTTTGATGCAAATCAAAGATAGCTTTAGCAACAATGTCGGGTGATTTATTGTTATCAATGACGTCATCTGCAACGGCGAGTCTTTGTTGTTGGCTACATTGATTAGTAATAATTAATTGAGCATCTTCGGCAGATACTTTGTCTCGTAGGCATAAACGTTCAAGTTGTTTTTCAGCTGAAATATCAATAACTAATATACGTTCAACCGAGTCTTGTAGTTTACTTTCGATAAGAAGAGGTATATCAAGGATGCAATAGGCCGTGTCTAATGCATCACTTTGCCGCTGTAATTCTAGGCTGATTTTCGGGTGAAGAATCTTTTCTAGCTGTATTTTTGCATCAGGATTGGAAAAAATTAGTTGGCGAAGAAAAGGGCGATTGAGCTGACCATCTTGTTGAATGATTTCTGAACCAAATTGTTGTACTACTTGTTGAAAAGCGGGCTGGTCTGGCTCAACTACCTGTCTAGCAATAATATCGGCATCGATAATAGGAATATCATAACTTGAAAACAGTTGGCAGATGGTAGACTTTCCGCTAGCAATACCACCTGTCAGACCTATCTTTAGCATCACAGAGAACTCGCTAAGCACTTATCCAGCTTAGGTAAGCAGTATTGATATCATGGCCCCAAACAAGGGCTATCCAACCTGCCGCAGCTAAATAAGGTCCAAATGGAATTGGAATGTCACGTTGATGCTGGCGTAAGACCATCAGGCTAATACCGATGAAGGCGCCGACTAAGGAAGAAAGTAAGATGATTGATGGTAACAAAACCCAACCTAACCATGCCCCCAGTGCTGCAAGGAGCTTGAAATCTCCATACCCCATACCTTCCTTACCTGTGACAAGTTTAAAGGCATGGAATACTAACCACAGCGATAAATAGCCAGCTAATGCACCAACAACACTTGAATGTAGATCGGTATAGGTGGCAGAAAGGTTGAAGGTAATGCCTAACCAGAGTAATGGCAAAGTAATGCTATCAGGCAGTAATTGATGATCAATATCAATAAAGCTGAGGGCAATTAATGACCATGTTAAAAGCAATGCACCTAAGCAGGCCCAATCAAAGCCAAACTGCCAAGCAATAATACCCGAAAGTAGCCCTGTAAATGCTTCAATTAACGGATAGCGAAGTGATATGCCTGTTTTACATTGCGAGCATTTCCCGCCAAGCACTAGATAGCTGAGGACTGGTACGTTTTCTAATGCTGTTATTTGATGATTACAGTTCGGACAACGTGATCTTGGAACGTTTAGGTTAAAAGACTCATTGTTTAGAGCTTCTTTACCATTCAGTTCTGCACATTGATCCTGCCATTCCCGTTCCATCATGACGGGTAGGCGGTAGATCACTACATTTAAGAAGCTGCCAACAAGCAAGCCAACTGCAAAGACAAGGCCGATAAAGAGGAGCGGCGATGAGTGTAAAAGAGAAATAAGTTCCATAAATTGATGTTATACAACTGCACCCAGTTTAAAGATTGGTAAGTACATTGCGATAACAAGTGTACCGATCACAATACCTAAAAAGGCCATAATAATTGGTTCCATTAAGGCGGTCATATTATCTACGGCATCATCCACTTCGGCTTCATAAAAATCAGCCACTTTGCCAAGCATTGTGTCTAGAGCTCCCGATTCTTCACCAATGGCCACCATTTGAATTACCATATTGGGGAAGAGTTCACTATTTCTCATTGCTACGTTTAATTGTGTACCTGTAGAAACCTCATCACGCATTTCTAAAGTCCCTTCACTGAAGACGATATTACCTGTTGCTCCTGCAACAGAAACCATAGCCTCAACGAGTGGAACACCCGCTTTAAACATAGTGGCAAAGGTACGGGCAAACCGTGCAATAGCCCCTTTTTCCATGATGATACCGATAACAGGCACTTTGAGCAGCATGCGATCAAAGAAATGCTGCACTTTCCGAGAACGCTTTTTGGCTTCCATAATACCGTAAACGGTACCAATAATAGAACCGAAGATAGCCCACCACCATTCTTGAAATACTTGTGATACACCAATTACAAACAGGGTTAAACCGGGCAGCTCGGCACCAAACCCTGAGAATAATGATTCAAATTGAGGGATTACAAAAATCATCAAAATAGCCGTTACAACAAAAGCGACCACCAGAATAGAAGTTGGATAAACCAAGGCTTTTCTGATTTTTGATTTCAAGGCTTCCGTTTTTTCTTTATAAATTGCAATCTCATGAAGCAGCGTTTCTAATGTACCTGATTGTTCACCTGCATTGACGAGATTCACAAATAAATCATCAAAATGATAAGGGTATTTACCTAGTGATTCAGCTAAGCTTGTACCTGATTCCACATCAGCTTTAATGGCTAAAATCATATCTTGCATACTGGCGTTTTCATGGCCTTCACCAATAATTTGCATAGATTGCATAAGTGGTACGCCAGATGACATCATTGTTGCTAACATTCGGCTAAACACTGCAATATCAGCAGGTTTTATAGGTGGTTTTCTTGCAGCGAAGAGATCTTTAGGTTTCTTTTTTACCTTAAGCGGAATAATGCCTTGGCGACGGAGTAACGCTTTTACAATATTGGCATTCGCCCCAGACATTTGTCCCTTGGTTCGCTTTCCCGTTTTATTGGTACCTTGCCATAGGAAAATAGGGTCTAACTTTTGTTTTTTTGCCTGTGCCATCTTTTACTCCTTGATCACACGGTTAAGCTCTTCAAGGCTTGTTAGCCCTGACGCTACTTTTTTTAGGCCAGATTGTCTTAAATCTGCAATACCTTCTTTTCGGGCTTGATCACCTAACTCAATCGCGTTTCCGCCATCCATAATAATGCGCCCCATCGCTTCAGAAACGGGCATAACTTGATAAATACCAACACGGCCTTTATAACCTAAAGTACAACTATCGCAACCAACTGCTTTGTAAACATTAAGGTCGGCGTCTATTTGTTGTTGAGTAAATCCTTCTGCCAGCAAGGTATCAACTGGAATTTCCTCATGGGTTTTGCAGTTACTGCATAAGCGACGACCAAGCCTTTGAGCAATGATTAATGTAACTGCAGAAGCAATATTAAAGGGAGGCACACCCATATTGGCTAAACGAGTTAATGTTTGCGGCGCATCATTAGTATGGAGTGTTGAAAATACCATGTGACCCGTTTGAGCAGCTTTAATGGAGATCTCTGCGGTTTCTAAATCACGAATCTCACCAACCATTATGATATCGGGATCTTGACGTAGAAAGGCTTTTAGCGCGGCAGAAAAGGTCAGTCCAACAGTTGGATTAACATTTACTTGGTTGATGCCAGCCAAACTGATTTCAGCAGGATCTTCTGCGGTAGAAATATTTCTATCGTCAGTATTGAGAATATTTAAGGCAGTATACAGGGAAACCGTTTTACCACTCCCTGTTGGACCTGTTACTAACACCATGCCATAGGGTTGGTGCATAACCTCCATAAAGATTTTCTTTTGGTCTTCCTCATAACCTAATACATCGATCCCTAGTTGTGCACTAGTTGGGTCAAGGATACGTAATACAATTTTTTCGCCAAATAATGTGGGGCAAGTATTAACACGAAAATCAATCGTTTTAGTTTTTGATAATTTAAGTCTCATTCGACCATCTTGTGGCACACGACGTTCTGCAATATTAAGGCGAGACAATACTTTTAAACGGGCTGAGATTCGACCTGCTGTAGAAATAGGTGCTGTTTTAACTTCATGCAACATACCATCGATACGGGTTCGAACACGATAGACCTTTTCATAAGGTTCAAAGTGAATATCTGATGCACCATTTTTTATGGCCGTGGTTAAAATGCTTTGGATGAATCGGACAATGGGCGTTTCATCAACATCTTTACCATTCGCATTGTCATCTTGCGCAACTTCATCTGGCCCCATTTCAAGATCATTGAAGTCTTCATCATCAAATTCATCTATTTGATTCTGACTCTGATCTAGCGCACTTTCAATTGTAGTAGATAATTGAGATTCATCAACAAGGACAGGCTGTGTAGCTAAGCTACTATTAAATTGAAAAGCATCAAGTGCAGCTAAGTTAGTGGGATCCGACACGGCAACATAGAGGCGGCTACCATGTTGATATAAGGGCAATGCATTATGTTGACGAATAAGCTTTTCATCAATAAGGCTGGTTACGGCCAGTTCCATATTCATGGTGCTTAAATCAAATAGCGGCACACCAAATTCGTGTGATGCAGATGCAGCAATTTCTTTACTTCCGAGGATTTTCTGATTGACAAGGTAGCTTACAAAGGGTTGGTTAGTTTCCTTTGCCTTTTGTTGTGCAGCTTGAGCAGCACTTTTATTTAGTAGTCCATCACTAATAAAGCGTCTTGCTAAACCACTTAGCCTAATTGGTGTTTCCATATTTCCAGCTGTGACCTCAAACAAATTTTTAGGTAATACTCGAATAAATGCTTATCTTATGTAAGTTGGAAGATAAATTCTAGTTTGTAAGTTGAGACGAGTAACTTGGTTCCCGTATATACTGCACTAAATGATTAGTCTAGAGGAAAATTGAAGATGCAAAAAATGACACACTGGAAACGGTTGGCAATAGTCTGCGCAGCACTGTCGTTATTAGTCGCATGTGGCCAGAAAGGGGATTTATATTTACCTGAAGGTAGCGCATTTGTAAGTTGGGTAGGTTAGGTTTAGATGGATCACTTTAAGTATAAAAATGGCCAGCTAAGCGCTGAGAATGTAGCTGTGTCTACGATTGCCGAACAATTTGGTACTCCAACATACATCTATTCACGGGCAACCCTAGAGCGACATTGGCATGCTTTTGATTCGGCTTTCGAAGGTATGCCTCATTCAGTTTGTTATGCAGTTAAAGCAAACTCTAACCTTGCCGTATTAAATGTATTGGCACGATTAGGCTCTGGTTTTGATATTGTTTCTGCGGGCGAATTGGCGCGCGTTTTAGCCGCAGGAGGACGAGCAGATCGCAGCGTTTTTTCAGGGGTAGGTAAAACAGTTGCGGAAATTCAGTATGCTTTGCAGCAAGGTGTTCGCTGTTTTAATGTTGAATCGATTGCTGAATTATCACGAATTAATGATGTGGCAGCGGATTTAAATTTACGCGCTCCAATTTCCATTCGAGTGAACCCTGATGTTGATGCTCAAACACATCCCTATATCTCAACAGGTCTGAAAGAAAATAAGTTTGGTATTGCTATTGAGTTGGCTGAAGAAGTCTATCAACAAGCACATGCCATGGACCATTTAGATGTGGTAGGAATTGATTGTCATATTGGCTCACAGTTAACAACTGTATCCCCTTTTGTTGATGCTCTTAAACGGGTTTTAGCCTTAATTGATGCTTTAGCTGATCAAGGCATTGAGCTTTCACATTTAGACATTGGTGGTGGTTTAGGCATTACTTATAAAAATGAAACTCCGCCTAGTCCAGCTGAATATTCGGCTGCCCTTCGAGATCTATTAGAAGACCGTGATTTAGAAATATTACTCGAGCCTGGCCGTGCAATAGCAGGTAATGCGGGGATTTTGGTGACACAAGTTGAATATCTAAAACCAACAGAAGATCGCCATTTTGCTATTGTTGATGCCGCAATGAATGATTTATTACGCCCTGCGTTATATCAATCTTGGCAGGAAATTCAGCCTGTTGCAGAAAATAGTAGTGCACAAATGCAGCAATACGATATTGTTGGACCTATTTGTGAGACGGGCGACTTTTTAGGTAAAGATAGACCGCTTGCTATTGAAGCGGGCGATTTATTAGCGATACGAAGTGCCGGTGCTTATGGTTTTACCATGAGTTCAAACTATAATTCTCGGCCAAGAACTGCTGAGATAATGGTTGATGGTGATACGGTTCACCTTGTTCGTGAGCGTGAAAGTATTGAATCTTTATATGCTGGCGAACATCTTTTACCCGAATAGCGTTGAGACCCTATGTTGAAATTTAGCAAAATGCATGGACTCGGTAATGACTTTGTTGTTATTGATGCGATTAATCAGAACGTTAATTTGACGGAGTCTCACGTTAAATTTCTGGCTGATCGACGTCGGGGAATCGGCTGTGACCAACTTTTATTGGTTGAAACCTCCAATCAGGAAAATGTAGATTTTCGTTATCGTATTTTTAATGCTGATGGTAGTGAGGTTGCTCAATGTGGTAATGGGGCGCGTTGTTTCGCACGATTTGTTCGAGATAAAGGATTGACGAATAAAGATACCATTGCTGTTGAAACTGCATCAGGTGTGATTTATCTTAGTTTGCAAGAAGACGAAAATGTCACCGTTGATATGGGAGCGCCTAGATTAAACCCTGTAGACATCCCTTTTATTGCCGTGCGACAAGAAAATAGCTACATTGTGTCTTTGCCAAATGGCCAAGATGTTGAACTTAGCGCAGTCTCGATGGGTAATCCTCATGCGGTATTGTTGGTGGATGATATTAATACTGCTGATGTTGAAACCTTAGGCCCATTTATTGAAAACCATAGTCAATTTCCTGAACGAGTAAATGTTGGTTTTATGCAAGTCATTAGCCGACACGAAATTAACTTACGAGTTTATGAACGTGGGGCAGGGGAAACTGAAGCCTGTGGTACAGGAGCTTGCGCCGCAGTTGTTGCTGGGATTGAACAAGGTTTGTTAGCAAAAGAAGTGAACGTGACACTACCTGGTGGTGACTTAATGATAGCTTGGTCTGGTAATGATTCAGTATGGATGACAGGGCCAGCAACACATGTTTTTGATGGAGAAATTGCGTGGGCGACACTCAACAAGAATTAACCGTAGAACAGGTTAAAAATTATTTAGCTGAACATGGTGATTTTTTTATACACCATCCTGATGCGTTAGACTCTATTCAACTTGAAAATGGGCCTCAAGGTACTATTTCTTTTGGTCAGCGTCAGACTGAACGTTTGCAATCTAAAAATCAGCAGTTACAGCAGCAACTAAAGATGTTGATAGATAATGCTCGTCAAAATACGGCTTTACAGTCTAGGGTCCACCAACTCTGTCTTCGCTTAATGGATGCGCCTTCATTAGATACTTTGTTACCTATTTTAATGAAAGAGCTAAAGATTGAGTTTAATGCTGATGAAGTTGCGCTTCGCTGGTTTTATGCAGGTGATGTTGAGCCAAAGCTACCTGAGACTGGCGAGAATATTGTTTCGCAACATGCTGATGCTGCTGATTTGCGAATTTTTGATAAATTACTATCAAAACAGAAACCTGTTTGTGGCCGACTAACTAAAGCACAAAAAGATCTGTTATTTGCTAGCAAGGCGGACAAAGTTCAATCGGCTGCTTGTCTACCTTTGGGACATGAGCCTTGTGCAGGTTTATTAGCTATAGCAAGTTATGATGAAGATCGTTTCCATGCTGATATGGCAACAGACTATTTAAGCTTTCTAGGTGAAGTGACTATGCGTTTACTTCGACCTCACCATGACTACGGAAAGTAATCAGCAGATCGATATTGATTCTTTTCTGCTCTACCTGGAGCGGGAAAAACGTATGTCCCCACACACTGTCAGTAACTATAGACGTGACTTAACGAAGTTTATTCTTTTTTGTGCTGAGTTTGAATTACGCCACTGGAGAAGTATAAAAAGCAGTCATATTCGTCAACTTATTGCTCAACTTCATCGAAATGGTCTTGCTGGACGATCAATTCAGCGACTTCTATCTGCAATACGTAGCTTATATCATTTTTTGATTCGCGAAGGTTTAGCCGATAATAACCCTGCTCAAGCTGTACAGGCCCCCAAGGTAGAAAAGCGTCTTCCAGCAACTCTTGATGTTGACCAAATGAGTGGTTTGTTAGATGGTGCCGGACCTAATACGCTTATAGCCTGTCGAGACCTTGCAATGATGGAATTGTTTTATTCTTCGGGTTTACGGTTAGCGGAGCTTGCAAGTCTTAATATACGAGATGTCGACTTTGGTGATCATCTTGTTTATGTCACAGGAAAGGGAAACAAAAGTCGAGTTATTCCTGTTGGCTCGCAAGCACTTACTGCTTTAAAAAAATGGCTGAAAAAGCGCGATGAGTTGGCTTTTTTTGAACAGCAAGCATTATTTATTACTCAACAAGGAAATCGACTCGGGGTTCGCTCGATTCAGCAGCGTCTAAGTCAATGGGGAAAAAAACAGGGGATTTCAGATAAGGTTCATCCTCATCGTCTTCGTCATGCCTTTGCATCACACATGTTGGAGGCCAGCGGGGATCTTCGAGCAGTACAAGAATTATTGGGTCATGCAGATATATCGACAACCCAAATATATACCCATGTTGATTTTCAACACCTTGCTAAAGTTTATGATTCGACGCATCCTCGTGCAAAGAAAAAATAAACGGTATTATATTTATAGATTGGATTTATAATAATAGACATGAAAATATTACTTGCTGAAGATTCAAAAACAAATCAAATTTTGATTCGCGCTTATATTGAAGAGGCGGGACATGAAATTGTGATTGTGAATGATGGCCAGCAAGCTGTTGAACAATTCAATAATAAGCGTCCCGATCTAATCCTGATGGATATTATCATGCCCATTAAAGATGGCATTGAAGCAGCAAAAGAGATCAGAGAGATTGGTGAACGAGAAGGCGACTGGGTACCGATAATCTTTTTATCAGGCATGACTGAATCGAAAGATATTGTTCGTGCGATCAATGCGGGTGGCGATGATTATTTAACCAAACCTGTCGAAGCTGTCGTTTTGAATGCAAAATTAAGAGCAATGCAACGTATTGCTGAAATGCGTCAACAATTACAACAAGCAAATCGCGAATTACGCATGATTGCGGTGAAAGATGGTCTGACTGGGATTTCTAATAGACGTCATTTTGATGAGACGTTAATGAAAGAAATCAAACGGGCAATTCGTTCTGATACAAGCGTGTCATTAATCATGTGTGATATTGACTTTTTCAAACCCTATAATGACAATTATGGTCATCAGGCTGGTGATGATTGTTTGAAATATGTTGCACGAACGTTGGATAAAAGCATTAAAAGACCGGGTGATCTGGCCGCGCGATATGGTGGTGAGGAATTTGCTATTATTTTACCTGAAACAAGTGCTGATGGCGCTATGATTATTGCTGAGAACGTACGTTCTGTGATAGAAAATCTAAATCTATCTCATGATTATTCTGCTGTAACGGATCATATAACCATCAGTTGTGGTGTTGCTGACCTCAGCCCAAAGAAGAATGGCGAAGAAATTTCCGGCTTGGTAAAACAATTAATTAAATCGGCGGATAAAGGTTTGTACCGCGCGAAAGAGCTCGGAAGAAATAAGGTTTCTTTTGAAAGTTAATTGTTAAACCTGCAAACATCAGCCTAAATAGCGAGTTAAAATAAATCCACATCACCACAGTATCTGCTGAAACTGAGTCAAAAAATTTCTTGTCACCTAGCAAGCTGAACAACTAAATGAGTCAGGCTTGCACTTGCTTGTTTTGTTGCTAAAATTGTTTAGAACAATAATGACCAACCTAATTCTAGCTGATATTGTTTCATTTCAAGTTCTACTGTTTGGCCAGAAGGAATTAATCCGGTCACGCTGTAGCTTGGAGCATACATCGCAGCAAAGTTAATTTCTTGACTGCCATTATCAAACTTCTTAGTGAAACCGGCCGTAAAATGTTGCTCCATAACACCTGGAGCCAAGATATTGAAGAAGACTTCTGATTCAGGAATTGGTTGATTACCATGGCTGTAACCTGCTCGCCATGTCCAATCATTGGCTGCTTCATATTGCACACCAAATTTAACAGTTGTCATATCTTTCCAGCCAAAGCCTATGCCATCGTTACCCCCAAGACATGATGCATGCGGTGATGTTGGTGCGAAGAACTTTGCTCCACCACAGGTATTCATGGCAGGTTGTAATGTATTACCTACTGCATCAATAGAGCTGTACCATGTTTTTTGCACATCTAATAAAACAGTCAGTTGTTCGGTTGTTTTCCAGGCAAAACCAATTGTTGCAGAAGCGGGAATATCCATATCACCTTGCTCAGCAAATAGACCTTTGTAATCACCTAATTCAGTCATATAAACACGTGAACGAATGCCACCACCTAACGTAACTTGCTCACTGACTGGAAGGATAAAACCTAGGTTAATACCTGCACCAAAAGAATCTTCATGGCCATTGTCACTCAAGTTGGCAGCTGAGTTAGATAGGCCTGCAAAACTAGATATACCCGTAGCTTCAAATGTTTGATAAGCCAAAATAGCAGACACACC
>Ga0209495_1000814_pt1 | contig 22739 bp, 18 predicted proteins | sample EN1Hudsemesocosm_FD_184629 | JGI IMG/M metagenome (GOLD analysis project Ga0209495, IMG submission 184629) | Methane-oxidizing microbial communities from mesocosms in the Hudson Canyon - EN1E Hudson Canyon (SPAdes) (version 2) | ecosystem: Environmental > Aquatic > Marine > Cold seeps | place... | reverse complement strand
GAGTTTGCACCAAGAATTTCCACAGAGTCCTTTGTATTTGATATTAGGGACAGATGCTTTCTTTCATATTCAAAGCTGGCACCGTTGGGATGAGTTATTAAATTTAGCTCATATTGTCGTGATGCAACGTTCGGGTGAAAAATTAACAATGCCGGAACAGTTATTAAATTGGTATCAGGATAACTTGGCTACAGATGAGTCTAAACAGTTAGCGGGTTATATTTGGCCGGTAACGGTTAGCCAATTAGAGATATCAGCGACGGCCATTAGAGCAAAGATTAAACGAGGCTTAAACCCACAGTTTCTGTTAGCTGAGACTGTTATTCAATATATTGGTAAGCGAGATTTATACCAAAAATAGGACGAGAGATTTAAGATATGGATAATCTGTTTTTTATTTTGTCAAAGCTAGTATGGGGACTTTTGAGTCCTACTAATCTGATTATTTTGTTAATAACCTTTGGCACAATATTGTTAATGTTTAACAGAATATATGCCGCTAAATGGTTGCTTATTCCCACCGCCTTGAGCAGCTTTTTTCTATTGGCATACCCCTTCAGTGACTCAGTGATGCATCAGCTTGAAACACGCTTTTCTAAACCTAGTGAATTGCCACAAACTATTGATGGCATCATCGTTTTAGGTGGTGGAGAGGAAGTAAAGTTATCATCAAGTTGGAATAGTGCAGAATTGGGCAAGGGCGGAGATCGATTTGTGGCTACGGCAATATTAGCTAAACAGTATCCTAATGCCCCCATTATATTTTCAGGAGGCAGTGGTTTATTACGTTTTGATACTATAGAAAATAAAGAGAATATAGGTCGATCATTACTTCTTGCCGTGGGCATTGATGAACAAAGGCTCATTATTGAACCTCACGCTAGAAATACACATGAAAATTTTTTAATGACTGCGCCATTATTGCCAGATAGGCAAGGAACTTACCTTCTTGTCACTTCCGCTTTTCATATGCCTAGAGCCATCGGCATTGCCCGCCAGAATATGATCAACGTTATTGCTTATCCTGTTGATTATCGAAGTAATACACCGTCACATCGACAATGGGATTTTAATTTATTTGAACATTTAGAAGTATTAGAACCAGCGTGGCGGGAGTGGATTGGACTCACAGTCTATTACTGGACGGGTAAAACGTCTGAATGGTTGCCAGCTCCCTGAATAATAAAACAATCTAATTTAAGGCAATTCCAGACGAGAGAGTCAGCTTCAGGTAAAATAGTCGCCACATTATTGAACGGAGAGCCAAATGCAGGCTAACGAACTAAAACTACTAGTGATCGATGCGCTAGAAGATATTAAAGCTGAAGATATTCAGATTCTAGATGTAACTGAAATGACAGATGTTACAGATTACATGATTATCGCTACAGGTAAATCAACACGCCAAGTTAAAGCCTTGGCAAACGAAGTGAGCAGCCAAGCTAAAGCCGCAGGTATTCAACCAATGGGTATGGAAGGTGAAGATGTCGGAGAGTGGGCATTAGTCGATTTGATCGATGTTATTGTTCACATCATGACCCCACAAATCCGTAGTACCTACAATTTAGAAAAATTGTGGAGTGTACCTGAAGAGACTGATAAGGCTTCGGAAGACGACTAATGAAGTTAAATCTGCTGGCCGTTGGCACAAAGATGTCATCATGGGTCACAGATGGTTATCAAGAATATGCGAAACGGATGCCGCGTGAATGTAGTCTTCATTTACATGAAATAACGCCCGCTAAGCGTGGCAAAAGTGGTAGTCCTGCTCAGTGGATGCGTGAAGAGGGTGATCGCATCCTTGCAGCAATTCCCAATAATCATCATGTTGTTGCATTAGATGTAAAAGGCAAACCATGGAGTACAGAGCAATTAGCTGAGCAACTTAAAAATTGGCAGGCTGATGGTCGCGATGTGTCTCTTATTGTCGGTGGACCTGACGGGTTGACTGATGAATGTTTACAACGAGCTAACCAACGTTGGTCTCTATCTGCTTTAACATTACCCCATCCACTGGTACGCATTGTAATGTCTGAGCAGTTATATCGCGCTTGGACTGTGCTACAAAATCATCCCTATCATCGCGCATGAACTTCCCCCCAATTTATTTAGCATCAAATTCACCTCGGCGACGTGAACTTCTGACTCAGATCGGGGTCGATTTCTCTGTATTATCCGTTGATGTCGATGAAAGTCGATTTGAGCAAGAGTTAGCGGTCGATTATGTACAACGTGTTGCGATTGCTAAAGCACAAGCGGGCTGGAATAGCCTTAGTCAGGCCGAAAAAAAACCAGTGCTCGGTTCAGATACATCAGTTGTAATAGCAGGTGATGTACTAGGTAAGCCAAGTGATGATGAGCATGCTAGGGCGATGTTGCAACGATTGTCAGGGCAACGTCATCAAGTGATGACTGCGGTAGCAATTGTGACAGCTGAAAAAATATGGATTGAGTTAAATACAAGTAGCGTTACATTTGCTACATTGAGTCCAGAAAATATTGATTGGTATTTATCCACACAAGAAGGTGTAGATAAAGCCGGTGGTTATGCTGTGCAAGGTTTAGCTGCATTGTTTATAGAAAAAATTGAAGGTAGCTACTCAGGTATTATGGGGCTGCCTCTTCGAGAGACAGGTTTGTTATTGACACAAGTCGCGGGGTAGTTATATCCGTGATGCTAGAAAACTGAAATTTCGAGTAATATGGATATCTTATGAGTAGTGAAATATTAATTAATGTAACACCGACTGAAACGCGAGCAGTGGTCGTTGATAATGGTGTGCTACAAGAAGTTTTCATCGAGCGAGATGAATGCCGAGGTATTGTTGGTAATATCTACAAAGGTAAAGTATGTCGGGTATTACCAGGCATGCAAGCTGCTTTTGTTGAAATAGGCTTAGCGCGTGCTGCATTTCTACATGCTTCCGATATTTCTATCCCCCAAGGACAAACTGGCGACCTGAAAAAAACAGAAGTGCCAGCCATAACTTCATTATTACGTGAAGGTCAGGAAGTTTTAGTACAAGTTATTAAAGATCCTCTCGGTAGTAAGGGCGCTCGTTTAACAACTCAGTTATCTGTTTCATCACGCTATTTAGTTTATATGCCAGAGGCACAGGGAGTGGGTGTTTCTCTTAAAATTGATGGGGAAGAAGAGCGAGCGAGATTAAAAAATTGCCTAAGTTCACAGTTAGAACAAGATGCTGGTGGTTATATTCTTCGAACTGCTGCTGAAGGTGTTAGTGAAGCAGAGTTATTGGCAGATTTGAATTATCTGCATCGCCTATGGGAAAAACTAGGTGAGCGTAAGGCCTTGGTAAAATGTGGTGAACCTTTACATGAAGATCTGCCATTGTCATTGCGAGCATTAAGAGATCTCTTTTCAGATGATATTGAAAGAATCAGGATTGATTCGGGTGAAACCTATCGTAAGGCGATGAGGTTTTCTGAGGGGTTTATGCCTGAATGTGCCTCTCGCTTAGAGCACTATCAAGGGGATAGGCCCTTATTTGATTTATTCAGTGTTGAAGATGAAATAAAAAAAGCATTAGAGAAAAAAGTACCTTTAAAGTCTGGTGGCTACCTGATTTTTGATCAGACAGAAGCGATGACTACGGTTGATGTGAATACCGGTGGTTTTGTTGGCCATAAAAATTTAGAAGAAACGATTTTTAAAACAAACCTTGAGGCTGCACAGGCAATTGCTAGACAATTACGTGTACGTAATCTTGGTGGAATTATTATTCTTGATTTTATTGATATGGATGAGGTCGAACACCAGCAGCAAGTCTTGAGAACTTTAGAAAAAGCAATGGATCCAGATCGAGCTCGACATAATATCTGTGGCGTTTCTGAACTTGGCTTGGTTGAAATGACACGGAAAAGAACGCGTGAAAGCTTGGAGCATATTTTATGTGAACCATGCCCATGTTGTGATGGTAAAGGTTATGCAAAAAGTGCTGAAACAGTATGTTATGAGATTTTCAGAGAAATCATTCGTGAAGCAAAACAATATGAAACAACGCAATTCTTAGTTTTAGCATCACAAGATATTATTGATCGCTTCAATGATGAGGATTCAACGAACTTAGCTGAATTAGAACAGTTTATCGGCAAACCGATTTTGTTCCAGTTTGAGTCTCAATATAGCCGTGAACAATTTAATGTGGTGTTAATGTAGTTCATGTCTCTTATCCGCCGTGGTTTTCATATTGCAAGTAAGCAATTAGCCTATTTGGCTATTATTCTATTGGTATTGCTGCTGGTATCAGTTGGCGTTATTTATTGGCTGTCAGGTGAAATAGAACAACGTCAAGGAGAAATTTCTACTTGGGCAAGCGAGAGGATTGGCTATCCAGTAGAAGTTGGTTCAGCAGGTATAGACTGGCTAGGGCTATTACCTAAGCTTCAACTTGAATCAGTCAAAATTCTGGATAAGAACCAGCATGATGATATTATTAGCCTCGATGCGCTTTATGTTGGACTAGATATATTTGCCAGCATTAAACAAGGTGAACCGGTATTAAATGATGTCACTTTGATGGGCTTAGCAATATCATTAGAGCGAGATCTAGCAGGAAAGTTACAGGTAAAAGGACTCGATATACCTGATACTTCTTCTGATAATCAAGAGTGGCTGAGCTGGTTAAGAATTCTGGAACGTTTTCATTTGCAGGCCATCATCGTTGATTATTCAGATCAATTATCACCCGAATTATCAGGGAAATATCAATTAACTAATGCCATTCTGAATCATAAGTCAGGGCTATGGGCTACAACAGTCAATATTCGTCTACCTTCAATGTTAGGTCAACAGCTGCAATTTCAAGGTAAAGCAGAAGCAAATCTAGAAAGTCTCAATACCAGTACATGGCAATGGCAAGTTAATACAAATAACTTAAAACTAGAACCGTTGGCGAAACAATTCGCCTGGAAAGATATTGCTGTAGAACAAGGTTCTGCAGATATACAATTATCTGGAAAAGGGCATGGTAATACGTTTGATTCAGTGGTTGCTGATTTGGTGTTATCAAAGTCTAAAATCGTGTCACATCAAGAAAAGGGTAGTCACGAACCTGTCATCATAGATCATCTTGTCGGAACATTTGATTGGCAGAATCAAGAGGAGTCATGGCAGCTATCTGGCCGCGATATACAACTGCATATGAATGGAGATGCATGGCCAAAAACGGGTTTTACAGTCAAAAAGAATAATGATAACTCATGGCTTGTTGCCAGTAATTACATTCGATTAAGTGATATTACTTCGGTTGCATCGTTATCAAATTTATCACCAGAAGTATTACGTAAACAGAAACCAGCAGGGGATCTTGAAACAATTAATCTTCGATATTCAACTGAAAAAGGTTTAATAGGTTTGGCATTTAAGCTTCGTGATGGTGTTTTTCAATCATGGAATGAATATCCAGGCGTAACAGGATTAACAGTGGCCGTTAAATGGAGTGATGGACTAGCAAATATTAAATTAGATAGTCATGAACTTACTTTATATGCAGACAAATGGTTAGACGATGCTATTTTCTTTGATTCAGTTACAGGCAACTTAGATTTACAAAAAGCAGAGAATACATGGCTTGCTCAAAGCGACAAGTTCAGAGTTTGGAATGATGACCTAACATTACAACTAGATGGACAAATTGAGCAACAAGCCGATGGTGAGATTATTAATGCCATTAAGATAAAATTAGAAGAATTTAAAGTGGCAACTTGGCAAAATTATGTTCCTCAAAAAATACTTAGTGAATCATTTAAAAACTGGTCAAATAAAGCATTCCAAGATGGAAAAATTGTGGATGGTGATATTGAATGGGTAGGCAAACTATCATCCTTTCCATATAAAGGTGATGCAGATGCTGGTTTCTTTAATATGTTGTTAAATGTTGAAGATGTACAGTTACATTATGCTCCTGATTGGCCAGATCTATTTAATGTCACAGGGACGATAGAAGGCCATGGACATGATTTAACTATAAAAAGTCAGCAAGGGAAAATATCGGACTTTGCCTTTGCTGATGTCACGACGATCATTACCAAATTGAATGAAGCTGAGCCTATTCTTACAGTTGATGGAGATTTAACTGGAACAAGCAAACAGGCTGCTTTGTTTATACAAAACAGTCCATTGAATGAACGGTTTGGCAGTGCCCTTAAGTCAGTAGAGCTTACAGGGGGAAGTAATATTTATTTAAACCTTATGGTGCCTTTGGCTGATACTGATAAAACGCAAGCATCGGGGTTTGTAAGTTTTATAGAAAGTAAGTTACAGCATACAGCCTTAAATACTTTAGGGTTAATGAACGTAAATGGACAGTTACACTTTGATAATAATGGTGTATCTGCAGAGAATATTTCAGCGAGATTATTCAATGAACCGGTCAATATTAATGTGAAACCGGAGAGTGAGCATACTAAAGTAACATTACGGGGTAGTGTTGCAACTAAGGAAATAAAATCACTTTGGCCTGAAAAGGTTCCACCATTTATTAATGGTGAAGCCGACTATAAAGTTGATATAACCGTATTAGAAAAAACGATTGGTGATTTTTACATAAATACTAAATTGACTAGTGATTTAAAAGGTCTTGCTATTGATATGCCCAAACCATTCACAAAATCGATAGGGGATAAACATAAACTGACTGCCACAATGAATAATACTGAAAATGAACTAATCTATTCATTTAAATATGGTAAAGAAGTTAATGTCATTGCCGCGCCTAATAATGAGGGTATACGTGCTGCGATTAAATTTGGTGAAGAGCTGGCGGAGTTACCCCAAAATGGCATTAAAATACGGGGAAAATTGGCTGAGTTATCAATTGATGATTGGCTTGACTGGTCAAAAGGTTTAGGAGAAACAAAAAACAATAGCCTGCTATCGAGTATAGATGATGTTTCAATGACTATTAATTCACTGACTGGCTTTGATCAAAAATTAACATCACTCAACTATTCAATTAATAAAGATGGTCAAGGTTGGCGTGTCAATTTAAATAGTGATCAAACTAAAGGTTCTATTTATTGGCCATCAGACTTTAATGGTTCGGTGCCTTTGGAACTCAATCTTGACCAGTTAGTTTTATCATTACCAGAATCTAGTAGTGAAGAGGATGAGCAAGCTGAATCAGAAGTGAGTTTATGGCCGGCCATGAATATTAATATTACTTCACTAATAGTTGATGATATTAACTTGGGGGCATTAGAATTACAGGCTAGTCGAAATGCACAAACATGGTCTATAGATTCTGCCTCATTGGTATCAACAGTGTTTAATGCAGGAATAATCGAGAATAGTAGCTCTTGGCAACAATCATCTACGGGACAAAAGTCGAGTCTTGCACTGCAAATAGAAAGTGATGATTTAGCTGGCTTGCTTAGTAACTTTGGCTATCAGCAAGTAATAGAATCTGAAAGTAACAAATTAACAGTTGCTCTTGCATGGCCAGATCAGCCTTTTGCATTCTCCACTGAAAAAGTGACAGGCCAGATCAATGTGACAATGGGCAAAGGTAAGCTGAATGAGATTGAACCTGGTGCTGCTGGACGTATTTTTGGCTTGATGAGTATTGCAGCATTGCCCCGACGATTATCATTAGACTTTAGTGATTTATTTTCTTCTGGCTTTACTTTTGACTCAATCAAAGGAGACTTTAAGTTAGCCAATGGTCATGCAGTTACGGATAACTTAACCCTAAAAGGTGCGGCCGCTAAAATTGAAATGTCGGGTCCTGTTGACCTTGTTAATCAGCAGTATGACCAGCAAGTTAAAGTGACTCCTAATGTCTCCTCAACCTTACCATTAGCCGGAGCAGTGGCAGGTGGACCAATTGGTCTAGGTGTAGGTGCAGCACTTCTGGTTGTGGATAAATTATCAGGCAAACTTTTTGGTAAAAACATCGTTAACCTAATCAGTTATACCTATAATTTAACGGGACCATGGGATGACCCTCAATTAACTGTTGTTAACCCAGCACAGTAACAAAATAATTAAATAAGAGAATTTTTACATAATATTTTTTGAGCATGGAAGTAAGACTGTACAGGAGTACTGATTATGAATAATTTCAAATTAAGAACAGAAGCTTACATTACTCATATTACTGCTAAATATATTTGGCCTTTAATACGTTTTTTCATTAAGAAGTCATTATCAAAACGTTGCAGCCATTGTGTCTTATCTGAGAAAGCGGTTGAAATATGTGATGATGGTATTTGTGAACAGTGTCATGAGTTTAATGATAATTTACAGCAGCAAGTTCAGGAAAATACAAATTCTGTCCAAAATATAAAACAGATCGATAAGCTCCTGAAAAATTCAGTTGGCAAAGGATCTCAGTGGGATGCCATATTATTATTTAGTGGTGGTAAGGACAGTACTTATCTGCTTAATGAGCTAAAAGAGACTTATCCTGACTTAAGGTTACTTGCTCTATTAGTGGATACAGGATTTATGAGTCCCATTGCACTAGAAAATGCAAAGACAGTTCTGAGTCATTTTAATATTGATTACCTGAAATACGATGTAAGTAAGCGCTTTATAAAGAAGACATTCAATAAAGCATTTAAATTAATTAAACAGCAGGGAAACTACAGCTTAGTTGATTTAGTCGATGGTGAAATTATTTTTGATAGTGCAAGAAACTTTGCTGCCAAGTTTGGAGCTCCACTAGTTATATGCGGTTTAGCAAAAAACCAAGTGGAAAATGTCTATGGTGATATTGGGGTGGAGTTTACTGAGGCTGAAGAACTGAATCCTCTGACTAGATATTGCGATATTACCTTAGACGAATTGTATGATCAGACTGAAATGAGTTATTGGTTTGATAGAAGTAAATTCAAAAAGAAAGATATTCCACGATTCATTCTGCCAATGATTGCTTGGGATCCCTCTGAACAAGAGATTGTCGAAAAACTCAGCAAACTTAAGTTATTAGATAAAAATAAGACAAGTCCACTTCTCACAAATAATGCCATGATCCCTGTTATCGCTATAGCAGAAGTCAATATTTTTGGTTACACCTCATTCGAAGTCGAGTTTTCTAAAACAATTCGAGAAGGAAAAGCACCAAGAGAGTATTGGTTGAATATATTCCAGATGATGGAATATGCAGGTAAAACAGGAAAGTTTGTCGGCAAAACAATAAAACAAGTGTTGAAAGAATTAGAGTTAACAAAAAGTGATATAGGTATGAAATAGTAACTTCATGATAACGTAAATAGTTTTGTACTAAACTGTTGGTAGATATGAAGTTCTGATATGATCTCTCTCTTTAGTACAAACAGTGTCCCTACATGACCGATTCTTTATTCGACCAAGTTAATCAACAGTTACTTCTTCCTGCAGGCCTTACAGAGCTAAATTTAGAGCAAACACTTGCTTTAACAATGTCTAGGGGAGTGGATTATGCTGATCTTTATTTTCAGCAATCACGGCAAGAAAACTGGATGTTAGAAGATGGCATTGTCAAAGATGGTGGTTATCATATCGAGCAAGGTGTTGGTGTTCGTGCATGCAGCGGTGAAAAAACAGGTTTTGCCTACTCTGATGACTTGATATTACCTGCCTTACAAGATGCGGCGAAAGCAGCTAGAGCTATCTCCAGGCAAGGAGCTGATGGCAAAGTACAGGCATGGAAGCGAACGATTTCTCCGCAGTATTACGCTGAACATGATCCACTTTCTGTATTGTCAGTAGAGCAAAAACTAGACTTATTGAAACAGGCAGATGCAACTGCTCGTGCTGCCGATCCTCGCGTTACCCAAGTGAATGTGAGTTTGGCTGGCGGATTAGACACGGTCCTTGTGACAGCGAGTGATGGTACGTTTGCTGCCGATATTCGACCTTTAGTACGAATGAATGTATCTGTTATTGTTGAATCAAATGGCCGTCGCGAACGAGGTAGTGCCGGAGGTGGTCGCCGTTTAGATTACCGATACTTTCAGGATAATGACTTAGCTTCAACTTATGCAAAAGAGGCTGTTCGACAAGCAATCGTTAATCTTGATGCTGTTGATGCGCCAGCAGGAACGATGACGGTAGTCTTAGCTTCAGGTTGGCCTGGCGTACTATTACACGAAGCCGTGGGTCATGGACTTGAAGGTGACTTTAATCGTCGAGGAAGTTCCGCCTTTTCTGGCCGAATGGGTGAGATGGTGGCATCACCACTTTGTACGGTGGTTGATGATGGCACGCTGCAAGATCGACGAGGCTCTTTATCTGTAGATGATGAAGGTGTGCCAACAGAAAATACAACCTTGATCGAAAAAGGTAAATTAACGGGCTATATGCAGGATAAGCATAATGCGCGCTTAATGGGAACACGAAGTACAGGTAACGGGAGACGCGAGTCTTATGCTCATCTACCTATGCCGAGGATGACCAATACTTATATGCTGCCGGGTGAACATGAGCCTGAAGAAGTGATTGCATCCGTTGAGAAAGGAATTTACGCCGCTAATTTTGGTGGTGGGCAAGTAGATATCACCTCAGGTAAATTTGTATTCTCAACAAGTGAAGTATATTTAATTGAAAATGGACAAATTACCCAGCCTGTAAAAGGGGCGACTTTGATTGGTAATGGCCCAGAAGTCATGAGCAGAATCAGTATGGTTGCCAATGATTTAGAGCTTGATACAGGTGTTGGTAACTGTGGTAAAGAAGGGCAAAGTGTCCCAGTAGGTGTTGGTCAACCGACACTGAAAATAGATGGGCTAACAGTAGGTGGAACAGCATAAAAATGACACCTCAAAAGTGCACTTTTTCTGCAATTGAGGCGTTAGCATCGTACTCATGTACTGACTGTTCACTGCGGCTTTCCGTGCGAGGCTACCTTGCACTCACAAAAAAATTACAATTTTAAGGCATCATTTTAAAATGACAAAGAAACATAAGGCGATTGCCTTAATATCAGGTGGTTTAGATTCTCTATTAGCCGTACGTGTGTTGCAAGAGCAAGGCATAGAAGTAGAAGGTATTAACTTTTACACAGGTTTTTGTGTTGAAGGGCATACACATGCCATTCGTAACCATGATAAAGACAAACAAAAGCGTAATAATGCTTTATGGGCGGCAGAGCAATTAGGCATTAAACTTCATATTGTTGATGTTATTGAAGAATATAAAGATGTCTTATTAAATCCTAAACATGGTTATGGCGCGAACATGAACCCCTGTTTAGATTGTAAGATCTTCATGGTCAGTAAGGCTGTTGAGTGGGTTAAAGAAAACCGTAAAGATGGTTTTGACTTTATTATTACCGGTGAAGTCATTGGTCAACGGCCAATGTCTCAACGTAAAGAGGTCATGCCAATTGTTGCTGGTGAGTCGGGTGCTGATGACATTTTATTGAGACCTTTATGTGCGAAGAATTTACCTGAAACTAAACCGGAACTTGAAGGTTGGGTTGATCGTGAGAAATTATATGATTTTCATGGTCGTAACCGTAAGCCACAAATGGCCTTAGCCAAACAGTATGGTTTCACCGATTATGCTTCACCTGCGGGCGGCTGTTGTTTCTTAACTGATAAAAACTATTCCGATAAATTAGTAGATTTATGGGAAGGCCGAGGCACTCGTGAATATGAAATGGATGACATTATGCTACTCAAAGTAGGTCGTCATCTTAGACCTAAACCAGAGTTTAAAATGATCATTTCTCGTGATGCAGGTGAAAGTAAATATTTAGAAGGTTACCGCAAGCAATTTGTCACGATTCAAGTTGTGAGTCATAACGGCCCACTCTGCATGATTGATGGCAAAATTGAAGCTGAAGACTATGAATTAGCTGCCGGTGTTGTCGCACGCTATGGCCAAGGTCGTGATGCTGAAGCAGTTGAAGTAGAAATTTCTGTGCCCGGTGAAGAGGTTCAAACAATTAATATTAAGCCACTAACCGTTGAGCAAGTGCTTGAGGAGTGGCATGTATGAGCCATTTTGAATTAGATGCTAGACGCATGTTATGTCCGATGCCCGTTATCAAAACACAAAATAAGGTAAAAGAATTATCTGAGGGTGATATATTAGCAGTAATTTGTACCGATCCAGGTGCATTAAGTGATATTCCTGCATGGGCTAGAATCAACGGTCATACGATTCTAGGCCATGAAGAAAATGAAGATGAATTAACCATTACAGTACGTGTTGGTGGATAGCACTAAATTAGTGCTAAAGAGGTTATTCGCACCATTTTGGTGCTAGTATTTTTGCCGAAAATAGATAACTAATTGATTTATAGTTATATTAAAGTTGGCTCAGTTTGTGCTCTACTTAGATGCGTATTTTGCACCACACTATATAAAGTACAAAAATTTTAAATTGGAGAAAGATTAATGTCAGTCGAAAATGTGCTTCAAATGATTAAAGATGAGGATATCTTATTTGTAGATTTCCGTTTCACAGATACACGCGGTAAAGAACAACATGTTACTTTCCCTGCGCACAGCATTGATGAAGATACCTTCACAGAAGGTAATATGTTTGATGGTTCATCTGTTGCTGGTTGGAAAGGTATTAACGAATCAGATATGATTTTGATGCCAGATCCTGAAACTGCAGTTTTAGATCCTTTCATGGATGACACAACATTAATCATCAGCTGTGATGTTATCGAGCCTGCAACTATGCAAGGTTATGAACGTGATCCACGTAGTGTTGCTCATCGTGCTGAAGCACATATGCAAGCTACAGGTATGGCCGACACAGCTTACTTTGGTCCTGAAAATGAATTCTTCATCTTTGATGACGTTCGTTGGGCTAGTGATATTTCAGGTTCATTCTTCAAAGTAGATTCTGACGAATCTTCTTGGAATACTGAAAAAGTATATGCTGATGGTAACAAAGGTCACCGTCCAGGCGTTAAAGGAGGTTACTTCCCAGTTCCTCCAGTCGATTCACTACAAGATATCCGCTCTGCAATGTGTTTAACACTTGAAGAAATGGGTCAAGTAACTGAAGTGCATCATCATGAAGTTGCAACTGCTGGACAATGTGAAATCGGTACTAAGTTTAATACTTTAGTTAAAAAAGCAGACGAAGTTCAACAATTAAAATATGTTGTTCATAACGTTGCTCATGCTTACGGTAAAACAGCGACATTTATGCCTAAACCAATCGTTGGTGATAACGGTAACGGTATGCATGTTCACATGTCTTTATTTAAAGACGGCGAAAACTTATTCTCTGGTAACAAATACGGTGGTTTATCTGAAACTGCATTGTATTACATCGGTGGTGTTATCAAGCATGCTCAAGCATTGAATGCATTCACTAACTCAAGTACAAACAGCTACAAACGTTTAGTACCTGGTTTTGAAGCACCAATCATGTTGGCATACTCAGCTCGTAACCGCTCTGCGTCAATTCGTATTCCTTTTGTTAATAATCCAAAAGGCCGTCGTGTAGAGGTTCGTTTTGGTGATTCAACTGCAAACCCATATTTATCATTTGCTGCTTTGTTAATGGCTGGTCTTGATGGTATCAAAAACAAGATTCACCCTGGCGATGCTATGGATAAAGATCTATATGATTTGCCTCCTGAAGAAGAAGCTGCAATTCCACAAGTTTGTTATTCTTTAGATCAAGCATTAGAAGCTTTAGATAAAGATCGTGCATTCTTAACAGAAGGTGGTGTTTTCACTGATGATACGATCGATGCTTTCATCGAGCTTAAGATGGAAGAAGTAACACGTTTACGTATGGAAACTCACCCTGCTGAGTTTGATTTATACTACAGCGTTTAATTCGACCTTCGAATAAATCGTAACAAAAAACGCCTCCATAGCAATATGGGGGCGTTTTTTTATGTGTGAAAGTTGCAGATGCTTAACGAGTGGCATATGATGCGTGAATGAAATATGGACTTTTATTGATACTGCTTATTGGATCTATTGCCCAAGCTCAGGTATATAGAACTGTGGATAAAGATGGCAATGTCGTCTTTACAGATGTTGCAGATGATAATGCTGAAGAAGTGATTATTGATATTGCGCCAAGTTATACACCTCCCGTTATTATTCCTCCTTTAACGCCTGAAGAAACTGCCGAAGATACAGTTGTTGTAATACCTAAATATCAAGTCAGTATTACAAGTCCAGCTCAAAATGAATCTTTTCAGAACCCTGAAAGTATCACTGTCACAGTCAATATTTCCCCAGTACTGAATGCTAAAAGAACTGATAAGTTGCAATTTAAATTAGATGGCAAGCCAGTTGGAAAAGCATCCACATTAACATCAACAACATTAGCAGAAATAGAACGGGGAAGTCATATCCTAGTTGTTTCTGTTGTAGATAAAACGGGTAAGGTTCTTAAAAAGAGTAAGTCTGTTTTATTTCATGTCCACCGACGGTCTGTTGTACACTAAAATAACAAAACAAGGATTGATGCACTATTATGGTGCGTAGTAACGGAGGCATTACAGTTTAAAAGCATGCTGACGTGTCTTAGTTTTTACTAAACGTTAAAAAATGTGATTCAATACAAGTGCTTATATTATTTCTCCTAAATTATAATAGAGTTGGATCGTTATTTGCTCCTATGAAAAACATGAATAAGATCTTACTTAAATCCCTATAATGACAAAGCTACTTCCCTGTCAGGATATTGTTGAAAACCTTTCTACTGCCATTGTTGTGATGGATGGTGCCCTGCGAGTCAATAAACTTAATTCAGCAGCAGAAATATTGTTTGGAATGAGTCAAAGGCAGGCTTCATCAATCCCTATTCAAGCCTTATTAATGGGGGATTGTGAGTTATTGACAGGCTTAGAACGAGTTCAACAAACTGGACGAGAACTGATTGAGCGAGAGGTCAAACTATATATACCTAGCAAAGGTGATATCGTTGCCGATTGTTCGATCAAAATGGTTGAGCTTGTCGATTCTGAAGAGCCATATATCTTGTTAGAGTTAGCACAGCTAGATTTCCAACAGCGTATTAGTCGAGATGAGAGCCTGCATACTCAACAGCAGGTTCTACGCGGTCTTGCTCATGAGATAAAGAATCCATTAGGCGGTTTAAGAGGGGCCGCTCAGTTATTGGAGCGTCAATTAGATTCAGATGATTTAAAAGAATATACCAGTATCATAATAAGTGAAGCAGATCGTTTACAAAACTTGATGACAAAAATGCTGGGTTCTCATCATCAGCCAGAATATACATCGGTAAACATTCATGAAACTTTACAGCGTGTTAGACAACTGGTCTTTGCTGAGGTAGATAATCGTCTTGTGATTAAAGGTGATTATGATCCTAGTATTCCCGATCTTTATGTCGATTTTGATCAATTAGTTCAGGTTTTTCTCAACATTATTAGAAATGCTGTACAAGCATTACACGGTGCGGGCGAAATTGTGTTGAGAACGAGAGCTGTTCGCAATATCAGTATTGAACAGAAACGATATCGTTTAGGTGTCCGTATTGATATTGAAGATAATGGTCCTGGTATACCTAAAGATCTACAAGAAAGTATGTTTTTTCCCTTAGTAACTGGTCGAGCAGAAGGAACGGGTTTGGGTCTTTATTTAGTTCAAAATTTAATTCAACGTAATAAAGGAATGATTTCATGTGTAAGTCAGCCTGGATGCACTATTTTTTCCGTAACATTCCCTCTGGAGCAATCGCGTGACTAGAAAATCAAACGTGTGGGTTGTTGATGATGATCGCTCAATACGTTGGGTATTAGAAAAGTCATTAGAATCTGTTGATATCAATGTGCGAGCATTTGAAAATGCAAGTGAAGTATTGGATGCTCTCAAAACTGGTATACCAGATGTTTTGGTGAGCGATATTCGTATGCCAGGTATCAGTGGCTTAGAATTATTGGCAGAGATTAAACAAAGTAAACCTGATTTACCCGTTATTATCATGACAGCCTACTCAGATTTAGATAGTGCTGTATCAGTATATGAGGGCGGGGCGTTTGAATATTTACCCAAACCTTTTGATGTGGATGAAGCCGTTGAACTTGTTCAACGAGCAATTGAACATCTTGATGAGCAAACCTCTACAGAAGAGGAGCCTGCCGCACTAGGCATGGAAATAATTGGTGAAGCGCCTGCCATGCAAGAGGTGTTTAGATCTATTGGTCGTTTAGCTCGTTCAAATATTACTGTTTTAATCAATGGCGAGTCAGGAACGGGTAAAGAGCTTGTCGCTAATGCACTACACAAACATAGCCCTCGTCGAAGCTCTCCCTTTATTGCTTTAAATATGGCTGCGATTCCAAAAGAATTAATGGAGTCAGAATTATTCGGTCATGAAAAAGGCGCCTTTACGGGAGCCCACGCCATGCGAAAAGGGCGCTTTGAACAGGCTGATGGTGGTACATTATTTTTAGATGAAATTGGTGATATGCCAATTGAACTTCAGACTAGACTGTTAAGAGTTTTGTCTGACGGTGAATTTTTCCGTGTTGGAGGACATAGTGCTGTCCGAGCTGATGTCAGAATTGTTGCAGCAACACACCAAAACCTAGAAGAGCGTGTTGAACGTGGAGAATTTAGGGAAGATTTATTTCATCGCTTGAATGTGATTAGAATACAGATCCCTGCTTTAAGAGAGAGGCGGGAAGATATACCTGCCTTAGCGAGTTACTTTTTAAATAAGGCAGCAACCGAATTAATCGTTTCTGCAAAAATACTCTCACCAGAGGTTGAAAATTATCTTAGTCAGTTAGCCTGGCCAGGTAATGTTAGACAGTTAGAAAATACTTGTCGATGGCTGACGGTGATGTCCCCAGCAAAAATAGTACAAATAGATGACTTACCGAGTGAGTTAATGACCGAAGCTTCTGTTGAAGTAAAAGGGTCTGGTAGTTGGCAAATATTATTTAAACAGTGGGCAGCACAAAAAGCACTGACGGGCCAAGATGGTACTTTATCTGATGTTGTGCCGATGGTTGAACAGTTACTGATGGAGGTTGCATTAGAAAAAACTGCTGGTAAAAGACAAGAAGCTGCCAAGTTATTAGGGTGGGGACGTAATACCCTAACAAGAAAGTTAAAAGATAATTGAATCTTCCCTTGCAAGCTTAGATTAATAGCCGTATAATTCTCTGCTTAATCAGGTGCGGGGTGGAGCAGTCTGGTAGCTCGTCGGGCTCATAACCCGAAGGTCGTTGGTTCAAATCCAGCCCCCGCTACCACTTGAATTACAGAGCCCCTTTATGGGGTTTTTGTTTATCTGGAGATTTGAAAATTGGGCCATGGGCCCTTTTTTTTTACGTAATTATGGCTGTAAGTGACCAAATAGAACAATTAATTGAATTACCGATCGAATCGCTGGGTTATGAGTTGGTGGGTATTGAATATATAAAGAATGGTAGTAATACTGTTTTGCGTATTTATATAGATGCTGAACAAGGCATTGGTATAGAAGACTGTGAACGAGTTAGTCATCAGGTGAGTGGGATTTTAGAAGTAGAAGATCCTATTAGTAGTGCCTATTCTTTAGAAGTTTCTTCTCCTGGTTTTGACCGCCCATTATTTAAAGCGAGAGACTTTGAGCGTTTTGCAGGTAGCGAAGTTAAAATTTCTATGAAATTGCCCGTACAAGGTCGTCGAAATTTCAAAGGAGCTTTACAAGGCTTTGATGATGGCGAGATATTAGTTGTAGTTGATGGTGAAGAATATGCTTTGCCACTAACAAAAATGGCGAAAGCAAGACTGGTTGCTTAAAAAAAAGCGTATTATTAGCAGTTGATCGAGACAGGTTTAGTTGGGTTTTAGTAAAAGTCCACTGGGGGAATAATGAATAATAAAGAAATCTTACTGGTTGTTGATGCAGTATCGAATGAAAAAGGCGTAGGAAAAGAGGTTATTTTCCAAGCGATAGAAGCTGCGTTGGCAATGGCAACACGCAAAGGCAACGATAGTGAGCTTGATGCTCGCGTTGTGATTGATCGTGAGACAGGAGATTACGAAACATTTCGTCAGTGGTTAGTTGTTGAAGATTCTGAAGAAGAGCTTGAGTCGCCAGAAACACAAATCAAACTAAGTGATGCCCTAGAAAAACAAGCAGATATTGAAGTTGATGCTTATATTATAGAGCCAATGGATTCTGTTGCTTTTGGTCGAATTGCAGCGCAAACTGCAAAACAAGTTATCGTGCAAAAAGTACGAGAAGCAGAACGTGCACAAGTCGTTGAACAATATCAAGATAAACTAGGTCAACTAGTTCACGGAACAGTTAAACGTGTAGAGCGTGGTAATGTGACACTTGATTTGGGTGGTAATGCTGAAGCCTTTATTCCTCGTGAAGAAATGATTCCACGTGAAAGCTTCAGAGCTGGTGACCGTGTTCGAGGTTATTTAAAAGAGATTCGTGCAGATGGTCGTGGTCCTCAACTATTAATTAGTCGTATGGCTCCTGAACTTCTTATTGAATTGTTCAAGTTAGAAGTTCCAGAAATCAGTGATGGCATGATTGAAGTTAAAGCTGCTGCACGTGATGCTGGCCTACGAGCTAAGATTGCAGTAGAAGCGAAAGAAGCACGTATTGATCCTGTCGGTGCTTGTGTTGGTATGCGTGGTTCACGTGTTCAAGCCGTAACGAATGAATTAGCGGGCGAGCGTGTTGATATTATCGTTTGGGATGAAGAGCCTGCACGATTTGCAATTAATGCAATGGCTCCAGCTGAAGTATTATCAATCGTTGTTGATGAAGATGCTCACAGCATGGATATTGCGGTTGAAGATGAACAGTTGTCTCAAGCAATTGGCCGTGGAGGTCAAAACGTTCGCCTAGCAAGTCAATTAACAGGTTGGGTATTAAACGTTATGTCGTCTTCAGATGCTGATAAAAAATCAGAAACTGAAATCGGTGGTTTAATCGAAGTCTTTATGAAAGACCTTGATGTAGACGAAGATGTTGCTTTAATTCTCGCACAAGAAGGCTTCTCCAGCTTAGATGAAGTGGCTTATGTCGCAGAAGAAGAAATGTTAGCAATTGAAGAGTTTGATGCTGATATCGTTGCTGAGCTTCGAGCGAGAGCACGAGATGTATTGTTGACGAAAGCAATTGCAAATGAAGAAGAATTAGAAACTGCTGAGCCAGCAGCAGATTTACTTGCTTTGAAAGGGATTACGAAATCGATTGCCCTGACACTAGCAAGTAAAGGAATTACTACTGTCGATGATTTGGGTGACCAATCTGTTGATGAATTAACAGAGCTCGATGGAATGGATGAAAAATTAGCTGGTACATTAATCATGAATGCTCGAGAAACATGGTTTGCTGATGGCGAAGATGATGAGGCAGGGGAATAACTAGATGAGTGATATTAAGGTTAAAGACCTAGCAGACAGCGTTGGCGTCTCAGGTGAACATTTAGTCGAACAGCTTGCTGAAGCTGGCGTTACTGTTTCAAATTCAGATGCTTTGATTACTGAAGAACAGAAGCAAACATTACTAAGCTTCCTGCAACAGCGACATGGGAAATCTGAAGAAGAAGGTGCTGAACCTTCTAAAAAGATTACACTTAAGCGCAAGTCTGTTAGTGAAATAAAACTAGGCAGTAATGCAGCTCGTCGTGGTAGCAAAAGTGTTAGCGTGGAAGTACGTAAAAAACGTACATTTGTGAAACGCACACCAGCTGAAGAAGCAGAAGCTGAAGCTGAATTACAGCGCCAAAAAGAAGCTGAAGAAAAAGTAATTGAAGATGCACGGCTTGAAGAGCAGCGCATTAAAGATGAAGAGCTGAAAAAAATTAAAGATGAAGAAGCATCTCGTCAAAAGCAAGAAGCAGCAGATGCTCAGCGTGAAGCAGCGGTAGTTGAAGCAGCGGTCGAAGCTGAGAAACAAGCAGCTGAAGAAGCACGCCTTGCAGCTGAAGAAGAGAAAAAAGCATTAGCAGAAGAAGCTAAAGCTAAAGCTGAAGAAGAAAGTAAGCCTAAATCGAAAGCTAAAAAAGCTGAAGAAGCTAAAAAAGTTGCCAAGCCTGCAGAACCTAAGCTGACAGCATCTCAAATTGCTCATAAGAAACTTGAAGAAGCTGATGCAAAACGTCGAGCAGCTAATCTGGCTCGTCTTGAAGCAGAAAAAGCACTTGTAGAACGTAAAAAAGCAAGAATAGAAGAAGCTAAGCTTGAGAAAGAACGTGCTGAAGCTAAAAAAGTGGCAGAAGCTAAAGCAAAAGAACAAAAAGAGGCGCGTAAAGCAAAAGAAGCGGCTACGAAAAAAGCAGCAGATCCTGCTAGTCCTGGCACTAAAGAAGCTCCGGCTCGTCGTGGTGGTCGTAATGAGCGTAAAGCGGGTGGTAAAGACCGTGAAGAATTACACGTTTCAAAAGGTAAAGGCCGTCGTAAGAAGAAAAAAGGTAAAGGTGCACAACAGCCATCTACAGCCGTTATGGAATCTTCAGAAGAACATGGCTTTACATTACCAACAGCCCCTGTAGTTCATGAGGTTGATGTTCCTGAAACAATTAGTGTGTCTGATTTAGCACTACGTATGTCTGTTAAAGCTGCAGAAGTTATCAAAGCCTTAATGGGCTTAGGCCAAATGGCAACAATCAACCAATCTCTTGATCAAGATACAGCTGTTATCGTGATTGAAGAAATGGGACATATTGCAAAACCAGCTTTAGAAAATGAAGATGAGTTAGCATTAATGACTACTGATGATGAAGCGGGTGAAGAAGTTACTCGTGCACCTGTCGTTACTGTTATGGGTCATGTTGACCATGGTAAAACATCACTACTAGATTACATTCGAAGCACTAAAGTGACTACGGGTGAAGCAGGTGGTATTACTCAGCACATTGGTGCTTACAGAGTTGAAACAAGTCGTGGTCAAGTTGCATTTCTAGATACGCCAGGACATGCTGCCTTTACTGAAATGCGTCAACGTGGTGCAAAAGTAACGGATATCGTTGTATTAGTTGTTGCAGCAGATGATGGTGTTATGCCACAAACGATTGAAGCTGTGAAACATGCAAAAGAAGCGGGTTCTTTGTTAATTATTGCTGTTAACAAAATGGATAAAGAAGAAGCTAACCCTGACCGTGTGAAAACAGAACTAGGTAATCATGATGTTATCCCTGAAGATTGGGGTGGTGACGTACCGTTTGTACCTGTTTCAGCATTAACAGGCCAAGGTGTTGATGAATTGTTAGATACCATTTCATTACAAGCTGAAATGTTAGAATTGACAGCACCAATAACAGGTCCAGCTAAAGGTACTGTTATTGAAGCACGTTTAGATAAAGGCCGCGGTACGATTGTTACTGTATTAGTACAACGTGGTACTTTAAATAAAGGCGACATCGTTGTTGTCGGCCAAGAATATGGTCGTATTCGTTCTTTATTGGATGAAAATGCAAAAGCATTAACATCGGCAACACCGTCAACACCTGTTGAGGTTTTAGGTCTATCAGGCACGCCGGCATCAGGTGATGAATTACAAGTTGTGGCAAATGAACGTGCAGCTCGTGAAATCGCTACATTACGTAAAACGAAAGCTCGTGAATTACAAATGGCACAACAACAAGCTGCGAAACTTGATGAGATGTTTAATCAAATGGAATCAGGCGATGTTAAGACATTGAACGTTGTTGTTAAAGCTGATGTTCATGGCAGCGCTGAAGCGGTAAGCCAAGGCTTGTTGAATCTTTCAACTGACCTAGTAAAAGTACGTATTGTTGCAACAGGCGTCGGTGGTATTAACGAAACAGATGCTCAATTAGCTGCGTCTGCAAATGCTATCTTAATCGGCTTTAATGTTCGTGCTGATAATACAGCTCGTCGAATCATTGCTGAGAAAGGCCTAGATGTTCAATACTTTAGTATTATCTATGACTTAATTGATGTAGTAACACAAGCAATGACAGGAATGTTAGAGCCTGTTTACAAAGATGAAATCATTGGTCTTGCTCGTGTTGATGATGTATTTAGTTCTCCTAAGTTTGGTGATATCGCGGGTTGTTTGGTAACAGAAGGTGTTGTTAGACGTACTAATCCAATACGTGTTCTACGTGATAACGTCGTTATTTACGAAGGTGAGCTTGAATCATTACGTCGCTTTAAAGATGATGTGAATGAAGTTCAATCTGGTGTTGAGTGTGGTATCGGTGTTAAGAATTACACAGATGTTAAACCTGGCGATCAGATTGAAGTCTTTGAACGTGTTCTTGTGACGCCGAAACTATAATGGCAAGAGAATTCAGCAGAACAAATCGAATTGGGCAACTCGTTATGCGCGAGTTAGCCCAAATGATTCAACAAGATGTATCTGATCCTCGAGTGGGATTGGTAACGGTATCTCATGTTGACGTCACTTCTGATATGAAATATGCCAAAGTATTTGTAACGCGCTTGAATGGTGTTGACTCTGATCAAGATGTTAAAGAATGTTTAGCTGGTTTAAGAAATGCAGCAGGATATCTACGACGTAATCTTGCTGGGCGTGTTGAACTACGTAATATTCCTGAATTACGATTCCACTACGATAAATCATTAGAACATGGTTTTCAGATGGACGAGTTAATCGCCAAGGCGAATAAAGACCTACCTGAAGAAGAATAGATGGGCCGTCGAAACAAGAAAGGTCGCAATATCACCGGTATTGTGATCATTGATAAACCAACTGGTCGAAGTTCAAACCATGTATTGCAACAAGTTAAGCGCCTATTTGATGCTAAAAAAGCAGGTCATACAGGTGCGCTTGATCCCCTAGCAACAGGTGTTTTACCTATCTGTTTGGGTGAAGCAACTAAAGTTTCCTC